>Ga0209603_1000547_pt1 | contig 45514 bp, 38 predicted proteins | sample COGITO_mtgs_1206_FD_184812 | JGI IMG/M metagenome (GOLD analysis project Ga0209603, IMG submission 184812) | Pelagic marine microbial communities from North Sea - COGITO_mtgs_120607 (SPAdes) (version 2) | ecosystem: Environmental > Aquatic > Marine > Epipelagic ...
TAGTGAGTTCTGTTTTTTCTTTGTAATCGTTTATGTCGTATTTTTGGATTACTTCATATTCTGGTGCTTGGCCAGGTTGGCCAGTCCGTAAAATAATTCTAACATCGTGGTTAACCATTTCATTTCTGATGAAATCTACTAAATCTAAACCTGCGGTATCTGTTTCCATTACAACATCAAGCAATATAACGGCAATGTCCGGCTCCTTTTGTAATAGCTCTTTTGCTTCAGCGCCTGAGTATACATTAAAAAAATTTAGTGGTTTATCAGCGAAGGTAAAGGAATTGAGCGCTAATTTTGTTACGGTATGTATACTTGGTTCATCATCCACTATGAGTATTTGCCAACCTTTTTCATCAAGCTTATTTTCTATAAACTCTTCTTGCAAATCTTCAATAGAAAAAAGCGGGGCATCATCATTATCTATCATGTTTACTACCTTTATTACTAAGTTAGATTAAACTTAGTCGCTAATCTGTAGAACCTGCAAGTAAATCAGCTAGCATTTATTTAAAAGATTTTTTAAGGTGTTAATATACAAGTAATTAGCAATTTAAATGTTTTGTAATCGTTTTTGTCGAATGGTTTTTTCGCTAATTTTTTAAACGGTGAAGTAGAAATGTTAGTCACAAAAGTATAAAAATTGAGTGTACAAGGGTTTAGCGTTGAAAAAGTATTTTGAAATATTTTTACAGTTTCTTTATCTGGGGCTTATAAGCTTTGGTGGACCTGCGGCACATATTGCCTATTTTCAAAAAACTTTTGTTGAAAAATTGAAATGGATTGAGCCTCAAACCTATGCTGGGCTTATTGGTTTAAGTCAATTTTTACCCGGACCTGGATCTAGCCAAGTAGGTTTTGCCATTGGTCATGAAAGAGCAGGGGTTTTAGGAGGTATCGTTGCTTTTATTGGCTTCACTTTACCCTCTTTTTTAATAATGTATTGTCTTGCAAACTTAGGTAGTGAAGAGCAATTAGGTCAGCCTATTTTTGTTAACGTTATTTCTATGCTAAAAATTCTGGCGGTAGTAGTTGTTGCTGATGCGGTATTAAGTATGTTTACAAACTTGTGCAAAAACAACATAACAATCTCTATTGCTTTTATTAGTGCAGTGACCTCCATCTTAGTATCTGGCTTGGTTCTTCAAGTATTGTTGTTACTTGCGGCTTTGATATTTGGTGCCATTTACCAAGCTAAAATTCAGCAAGGTTTTTTAGACAGTGCGCCGGCAATTACTCATTCGAATATTCGGACTGAACTTAAAAACATGAAGGTCTTTTCGTTTTCTATATTTGTGATTTTGTTATTCGGGTTGCCTTTGTTAGCTAACGTTAGTAAAGAGATTTCTTTATTTTCAGATTTCTATTATGTTGGTAGCTTAGTATTTGGCGGAGGGCACGTGGTTCTCCCTATGTTACAGGAAGTAACTACGAGCATTGATAACGATACATTTTTGTTAGGTTATGCTGCTGCACAGGCTATACCTGGTCCTATGTTTACATTCGCGACTTACCTAGGTGGCGAGTTACTTGTAAATTCGGTATTTATAGGTGCATTTTTAGCGACATTGGCTGTATTCCTACCAGGGTTTTTACTGATTGTTGCATTCAAGGATAGCTGGAAAGGCCTGGCTAAGTTTCCAAGAGTTGCAGGTGCAATGGTAGCAATTAACGCCGCAGTAGTTGGGCTTCTAATGGCAGCGTTTTATAAGCCAGTTTTAATTAGTGCTATACATAGTCATTGGGATGTTGTAACTGCGTTGGTTGGCTTTTGGGCTGTAAGGTATGCCAAGTTGCCAATTATTGCAGTTGTAATTGCCTATATAGGCATTGGAATTGTTAAAAGTTTATAAAAGCTTCTGCAATGAAAGGTGAGCAGTAAGATAATTACATGCACTTAGCAGCAGGCTTTGAAGTTGGGGTTCAACAGTGGTGCCATCTTCCATCATTTCTTTTAGGTCTTGATTATTAATAGCAATAATTGCTTCAAAATAGGTGTTTCCTGTTTCACACTTTTTTAGGCCGGTTAATCCTGCTTCTGTGATTTTTATCCAACCATCAGAACTCTGTTGAGGTAGCGCCATATATGGCTTTTCTGGCATGAGTGTAAGATGAATGTTTATCACTTTAGATTCATCTGCAAACCATTGAGCTGAAAGCGCAACAAAATTTATCCACGCCTGAAGCTTTTCTATTAAAAATGATGATTTATCATCGCTCGCATCAAACAGGGCAGATGTTCTAACTACGATAGGTAAACTTTCTTCCATTTTAGGTCCCATATTGGTTAATATTCATCTGCGCTATTTATTGTACGTAATTTAAACTTTCGTTTAATTAAAATTTAATAACCTGACGAACTGTCTGAGTTATTACTTTCATTGCCTGACAGTGTATCTTTTAGGCTATTTAAAAGGCCACTTGCACCAAAGCGGTAGTTAGAGGCCGTTATCCACTCTACGCCCATTATTTGTTCAGCTTGAATTAAATAATTCTGAGCGTCTTGAGTAGTTCGAATACCGCCAGCTGCTTTAAAGCCAACTTTGCTACCATTTTCTTTTATCACATTTAACATGACATCCGCGGCTTCTAACGTGGCATTGACTGTCACTTTTCCAGTAGATGTTTTTATAAAATCTGCACCGCAGTCTATGGCAAACTCACTGGCTGCTTTTATTGTATTTAAATCACCTAGTTCGCCAGACTCAATAATTACCTTTAGTACGTTGTGATCAGCACAGGCCTGTTTGCTTTGAACTAATATTTCTTCACAGTGCTGCAGTTCACCGTTAACAAACTGCTTATAAGGCAATACAACATCAATTTCATCGGCACCGTCGGCTATGGCCTGCTCAGTTAACGCAATAACCTGGTCAATATTATCAGTGCCATTTGGAAAGTTGGTGACAGTAGCTACTTTTACTGAATCTAAACCTAATTCAAGTAAAGTTTTTTTAGCTATTGCTACATACTTAGGAAATACACAAACCGCCGCTACATGCCCATGATCTGTAATTGCATTTTGGCAAAGGTCGATAATGGTTTGGTCTGTGTCGTTGTCGTTTAATGAAGTTAAGTCCATCAAGCCTAACGCTTGATGGGCATAGGCTTGATGATTTTTCATTATGCGTCTGCCAATAGATCTTTTAATAGTGTAGTCAGTCGTTTAGCAGCCAATTGGCCTTGCTCTAACGTTTCATCGTGACTTAGGTTAGTAGCCGATAGACCAGCTGCCAAGTTTGTAATGGTGGATATCGCACAAACTTTTAAACCACAATGTCTAGCTACGATTGCTTCAGGAACCGTTGACATACCAACCGCATCAGCACCTAAAGTGCGCTGAGCACGAATTTCTGCTGGCGTTTCAAAAGTAGGGCCTGAAACCCAAATATAAGTACCACGATAAAGTGTTAAGCCAGACTTTAATGCCGCTTTTTCAACACGCTCGCCAATTTGACGGTCGTAAGTTTGCGTCAAGTCCAAGAAGCGTGGACCAATTTCGTCATCATTAGGACCAATCAATGGATTAAAGCCAGAGAAGTTAATATGGTCTGTGATCAACATAATACTGCCCGGGCCCATGTCTTCTTTTAGAGAGCCTGCGGCATTAGTTAAAATAACAGATTCACAGCCTAAAGCTTTAAAGCTTCGTAGTGGAATTGCAATTTTTTCAAATGAGTGGCCTTCGTAATAGTGAAAACGACCTTGCATACAGATTACGTTTTTACCACCTAATGTACCGGCTACTAATCGACCTGTATGACCTACAACTGTACTTTGTGGAAACTCTGGGATATCAGCATAAGGAATACTAATAGGGTCTGTTATTTGGTCGGCAAGGTCAGCTAAGCCGCTACCTAATACGATAGCCACTTCAGGTTTAAAACCATTTAATTGTTGTTCTATATATTGAGCACTGATTTCAAAATCTTTCACGTAATTATCCCGTTAATGTCTATATTTTCTGATCTGGAAAAGCACGCCATACTTAGGGTGGTCTAAATAGTGTAGATCACCTGAGTAGGTACGTCTTAGTTGTTTGAATGGGAAATTTTGTAGGTATTGTATTTCCAATAATGAGCTATCGTTCGTAAGAGACGGATCCTGCTCATTAAATTCGTTAAACTCGGAGACTGCTTTGTCTTTGTTTGCAGCTGATATTAATACGTTTTGTACATCATTGGTCAAGTCATTTTCAAGTAATGACGCATCTAATGATGATTCTTTAGCCAAAACCTCGTCTATATCCACCATCTTTGTCATTTTTTGACGAAAGTTTAAATTGGCGTCTAAGTAAAGGTAATGATCTAGGTGAACTTTAAAGGAGCCATCAAGTTGCCAAGTTTCCTTTGGGAAGTTCTGTTTTTTGGGCATCACTAATTGATTGGTTATTGGATCGACGGCTGCGCCAGACTCAAGTTTGTTTAAAAACTTATCTACATTGCTTTGAACCGAACTTAGCATAACTTGATTGCTAGATTGCTGAAGGTCCATCGATTGCAAATTATTTGCTAAAGGCGGAGCCGTGCTTTTTTTAATTTGATGACCGTCATAGGTAAATTCATCAGTATAGTTGGTACCTGCTTTTAAATACACAGAAACAGCGTTCGTAGCCGATAAGCCTGGTTGACGCCAACCAATATGTAATAAGGTTTTTGTGCCCCAGTGGCTATCTAATTTCTCAGCTTGCTCTGTCAGTGCTAGGTTTTGTTTATCCAATAAATAAACACCTCTGTAGTCGTCATAGTCATAGCCAGACATCTCCCTCGGTGCTTTGTCCCATTTAACTTTTGTAAAAAGGTTTATAGTTTCATTAGAGTTTGTTTTGTGGTTCAGGAAATTGATGTCTTCAGAAACTTGCCAATAATCGTTTAAAGACTCACTTGGTAACAAGCACAAGTTTTCCGAAATCTTCCAGCTTTGTGAAATTATTGTTTGGTAATTTACGTAGTATTTAAAAAACTCTGAATCTGACAGCAGCGGTAATCCTTGATCGTCACGCTGTTCATTAATATAAAAAGGATCTAAATCCTCATGACACCTAGGTAAATTGGATAATAGTGGCGCTATGTCGGGAGAAAACTGACTAGCTTGTATATCCCAATATCGACGAGGTTTTACATTTTTTATATGTTGATCAAAATTTTCTCGTGTCGTTTTTTTAAGAGTGCGTTCAAAAATGATAATTTCAACATCAAACCAACGGCCATCAGCTGACTTAATTCCCTCGACTAGCTCCTCATTTTCTTTTCTAGGTGCTGTAGGGCTGAGCTCAAATGGGTTTTTAGGCTCTGTTAATAGACTCGTCAACTCATCGGGTATAGCAAGGCTACGTGAACTTGAATCTGTGGCCGCAAAACCAGATGTCGCGGTAAGTACAAGAAACAACGGACTCAGCTTTTTAAGCCAGTTTGAATTTGCAATGATTTGACGACTCAACAACTTCTATTCCTTTTAACAGAGAAAATCTGGGAAACATGTAATTTAGTTTCCCAGTGTACGTTAGGGCAATTTAATCTTCTAGGTTTTTTGCTTATGCTCAAAATCATTTAGCATAGCGTTAACAAACTTCAACCTATCTTCGGTGTCCTTATTATCAATGATGAATTTTAAGGTTTGCCCACCGTCAAGTTTATAATGCTGTGGTTTTGATTGAATTAAGCTAATCAAGAATAACGGGTCTACTTTTGTTTCTTGTGAAAACTCAAATTTACCGCCTTTAGGTCCAGCTTCTATTTTTGTAATACCAAGAGCCTGAGCCCGTTGTCTAAACTCACTAATTTTAAATAGATTCTTAGTGGCATCAGGCAGTAGACCAAACCTATCAATAAGCTCAATTTTTATATCGTCTAAGTCATCCGTATCCGCAGCCGTTGCGATTCGCTTATAAAGGCTCAACCTCATGTTAACGTCGTGAATATAGCTATCAGGTAATAAAGACGGAATTCGAAGCTCTACTTCAGTTTGTTTAGATGTGATTAAATCTAAGCTTAACTCTTTACCTTGTTTTAACGCTTCCACCGCTTGGTCTAGCATTTCCATGTAAAGCGTAAAACCAATGGTTTGTATTTGACCTGTCTGGTCATCACCAAGCAGTTCACCTGCGCCACGTATTTCTAAATCATGAGTAGCTAACGCAAAACCAGCCCCAAGATCTTCTAGCGACTCAATGGCTTCTAAGCGCTTAACCGCGTCCTTGCTGATGGCTTTGGGTGGTGGTGTTAACAAATAAGCATAGGCTTGGTGGTGAGAACGACCCACACGGCCTCTAAGTTGGTGTAGTTGCGCCAAACCAAGTTTGTCAGCACGCTCCATGATAATAGTATTGGCAGTAGGCACATCTATGCCGGTTTCAATAATAGTGGTACATACTAATACATTGTATCTTTGGTGATAAAAATCACCCATTACGCGCTCAAGCTCTTTTTCACGCATTTGTCCATGTGCAACCACTACTCGACACTCAGGCATCAACGCCTCAATAGCCTTTGCTCTTTGCTCAATGGTTTCTACGTTGTTATGTAAAAAATACACTTGGCCACCACGATTTGTTTCTCTCATGATGGCTTCTTTGATCAGATCATCATTAATTTGGCGAACAAAGGTTTTGATAGCTAAGCGTTTTGCTGGAGGCGTGGCGATAATTGAAAGGTCGCGCATGCCACTCATCGCCATGTTTAATGTTCTTGGAATTGGCGTAGCTGTAAGCGTTAGAATATCAACATTAGCCCTTAGCTTTTTGATGGCTTCTTTTTGTTTAACACCAAACCTGTGCTCTTCATCTATTATGAGTAAGCCTAAGTCTTTAAACTTGATGTTTTCTTGGATTAACTTGTGTGTACCTACCACAATATCAACTTGACCATTTTCTAGTTGCTCTAAAACGGCAGTTTGTTGTTTCCCTGTTTTAAATCTCGATAGGACTTCTACTTTAACGGGCCAATCCGCAAACCTATCAACAAAGTTTTCGTAGTGTTGTTGCGCTAACAGAGTAGTTGGCACTAAAACCGCAACCTGCTTACCATCGTTTACTGCGATGTAAGCCGCGCGCATAGCGACTTCGGTTTTACCAAAACCAACATCGCCGCATATAAGTCTGTCCATGGCTTGTGGTGACTTCATGTCATTAACAACGGCGTTAATAGCAAGTTGCTGATCTTCAGTCTCTTCAAACGGAAATGATGCCGAAAACTGTCGCCAGCCATCTCGTTCTAATTCGTATTTATATCCAGGTTTTGCTTCACGTTGAGCATAGATGTCGAGCAATTCAGCAGCCACGTCTTTAATCTTTTCCGCGGCTTTTTTGCGAGCTTTTTCCCATGCGTCAGAGCCTAATTTATTTAGCGGTGCAGATTCAGTTTCACCGCCGGTATAACGCGAAAGTAAATGTAAGTTACCAACTGGAACATAAAGTTTTGCTTCGTTAGCGTATTCAATCGTTACAAACTCGCTAGTAAGTCCACCAGCGTCTATGGTTTCTAACCCTTTATAACGACCTACACCATGTTCAATATGTACAATTGCTTGATCTACTTTCAGCTCTGCAAGGTTTCTTACTAGCGCATCAGTAGAAATAGACTTTTCACGTTTATTTCGTTTTCGCTGTGTAACGCGACCGCCCAGTAATTCTGTTTCAGTAACAAACGAAATTGGGAGTGATTCATTATTGTGGTTAGTGATTAAACTAAAGCTGTTTTCTAGACTTGTTATAACGATACCAATGTCACTATCTGAATCGACAAAGTCTTTTACCGTTTTAAATTGGTTTGGCTTTATATGAGCTTGTCTTAAAAGCTCTAGTAATGTTTCACGTCGACCTGCAGACTCAACACTAAACAAAACTTTACCGCGTTGTTCTTTTTGAGAAACAATATGGGCAAGTATTTTAGTAAATGGTTGTTTTAGCTGCGAGTCTATTGAAATATCGTCAATAATTTGCGTATTAGCGTTAAATTTACCAGCGCCTTTTGTCACGCCATTTTGAATGTTAATTTGTGGCCATTGGTTCATCTCACCAAATAGCTCATTAAGCGCCAAGAATAATTTAGCCGGTTCTAATAAAGGTCTTAAAGGATCAACATTTAGGTTATCGTGACGCTTTTGGGTTTCGCGCAGATATAACTCGGCTTGTGCCTGTATATCACCGACCAAAACTAAGTGACAGTTTTGCGGGAAGTAGTCAAAAAGCGAGTCTGTTTTTTCGAAAAATAGCGGTAGGTAATACTCAATCCCTGCAGGGAAACTGCCTTCAGATACTTGCTTGTATAGGCTACCTTTTTCATTTCTAACAGTGAATTGCTCACGATAATTTTGTCTAAATGCCTCTATTCCTTCTTTATCTAAAGGAAATTCGTGAGCGGGCAATAAGTTAATTTTATCGACCTTGTCTTTACTGCGCTGAGATTCAGTATCAAAGACACGAATAGAGTCTATTTCGTCATCAAAAAAATCAATTCTAAAAGGTTGGTCGCTACCCATAGGGTAAATATCGAGTATGGAACCACGTACCGAGTATTCACCGTGTTCAATCACTTGCTCTACATTCCGGTAGCCATTTTCTTGCAGTTGCAAGGCTAATGCTTGTATATCTTTTACATCGCCCGCTGAAAATACAAAGCTATTGCCCATAATATAGGTTTTAGGGGCAATAAAATGCATTAGCGTGCTAACTGGAACGATAACTACGCCGCGCTGCATACTTGGCAATTGATACAGGGTTAAAAGTCGCTGTGAAATAATGTCTTGGTGCGGCGAGAATGTATCGTATGGCAGAATTTCCCAATCGGGGAATGTAAATACCGGGTGGCTGTCTGCAGGTAAAAGGGTGGTTAATTCACTTTCTAGTCTATGGGCCGCAGGCGTGTTTTCCGTTACCACAACGGTTACATGATCTGAATGAAAGGCAGCCTCTGCAATAGCAAGGGCTTTACTGCTTCCCGCTAATCTTGACCAAGTTATCTTATCTGCTTTTTTGTCTGACGCCGATTTAACCTTCGGCAAAGGCAGTTTTAATAATTGTGGAAGCACAACAATCCCTTTAAATTCATTTTCAAGTCGCGGTAATTAGCGTTGTTAATCGCGATAAATCTTTAATAAGTCACTATAATGGTCTATCCGGCGGTCACGCATAAATGGCCATATTCGTCTAACAGACTCACTTCGACTTAACGATACGTTTGCCGTAAGAATTTGATCATCACTGTCGCCTGCATGAGCTAATATTTCTCCTTGTGGCCCTGCAATAAAACTATTGCCCCAAAACGAAATGCCTTCACTCTGACCACTAGGATCTAATTCTAATCCCACTCTATTACAAGAGATAACGGGTAAACCGTTCGCCACGGCATGTGCTCTTTGTGATATTACCCATGCATCTAGCTGACGCTTTTGTTCATCGGCATCATCTCTTTTGTCCCAACCAATTGCGGTAGGGTATATAAGCACGTCTGCACCCGCCATCGCCATTAATCTGGCAGCTTCAGGAAACCATTGATCCCAACAGACTAAAACACCAAGTTTACCTATCGAGGTTTGAATAGGCTCAAAACCTATATCACCCGGTGTAAAGTAAAACTTTTCATAAAAGCCAGGATCATCAGGTATGTGCATCTTACGATATTTACCTGCAATAGAGCCATCACTGTCCATGACTACTGCTGTATTGTGGTAAATCCCAACGGCTCGCTTTTCAAATAACGATAATACAATGACAACCTTTAACTCTTTTGCTAATTCGCCAAAGGTATTAGTAGAAGGCCCCGGTATAGTTTCAGCTAAATCAAAACAGTCTGTATCTTCCGTTTGGCAAAAGTACAAAGAGCAATGTAACTCTTGTAAAACAATTAGCTTCGCACCTTCAGAGGCGGCTTCTTTAATGCCTTGAATGGTTTTATTTAGATTGTGTTGAACATCACCTGTATTGCTATGCTGTACTAAGGCGACGTTTAGGTCTTTATTGTTCATAGTTAAGCTCTAAATTTTCTTTAATTTGCATACGTCATTATAGGTTAAACAATCACGCCTGCAGGTATCTGCATGGTTAAACAATGTAAACTACCGAACTGCTGGATAACCGCATTACAGTCAACTCCGATAATGTCATGATTTGGATGGGCCTTTTGGATTACGTTTAACGCGGCCGCATCTTTGTCATCATTATAGGTTGGTACTAGTACTGCTCCATTGATAATGAGGTAGTTTGCGTAGGTGGCTGGTAACAACTCACCATCTTCATTTGATACAGGGTTAGGCATAGGCAATGGAAATAGACGGTAGCGTTCACCGCTAGTATTTTCAAAGCTTTCTAATTGCTTTTCCATGTTGCATAGTTCGGCATAGTGAGACTCTGTTTTGTCGTTACACTGAACATAGACAATACCTTCAGGCGCAAAACGAGCTAAAGTGTCTACGTGAGCATCAGTGTCATCGCCAGCTAGGTGCCCATGATCAATCCACAAGACTTGTTTCATGCCCAATGATGTTAATAACTGCTCTTCGATTTCTTGTTTTGAAAGGTGTGCATTGCGGTTTTCATTCAGCAAACAAATGGATGTGGTCATCAGGGTACCCGCACCATCGCTTTCAATACTGCCACCCTCTAATATTAAATCATTCTTTTGTGTTAATGCCGCATCAAAAAAAGGTTGCTTAAAAAGGTGACCATTGATCTCGTTATCAAGGTTTGCGTGGTATTTTGCACCCCAGGCGTTAAACGTGAAGTCTAGCAGTTTAGGCTCTCGCTTTTCAGACAGTAGAGTGATAGGTCCATGATCTCTAGCCCAAGTGTCGTTACAAGGTGCTATAAATAAACGTACGTTACTCATGTTCACATTATTGCTTTCTAACAATGACGCTACATGGTGCTTTATGTCGCTAGAGTGACAAGCAACAACCAGTAGCTGGCGTTCGGCTATATGACGGGCCAACTGTATATATACGTTCTCGATGTCCGGTAAGATAGGTGCCCAGTCTGTTTTGTCGTGCGGCCATGTTAATAAAACGGCAGACTGTGTTTCCCACTCTGGTGGCAAAGTATATGACATTAACTATTCTCACTGTCTCTTTTTTGGGTTTTCTTCAATAATTGTTTCGATTGTTGGTGCAGCGAAGCTCTAACTACAGTTTCACGATCTTCATCTCTAATTTTATGGAATAAAACGGTATATAGCGTTTCTCTTTCATCGCCTTCATCGCCTTGTTTGTCATTATCACTTTGTTCAATTACTCGGCCTAAACAATATATTGCTGAAGCCTCATCGTTAAAAAATAATTTACAAATTAAATAGTCTTCTTTGCTATAACTATCGGGTGACGAGAAAACAAAACCTCCGCCACCAAATGAAACGGTGAGATGACGTTCATCATTTTCATCTTGAGCTTGCAGAATATAGTGCATCATCAAATCAATTTTTCTGCTTTGTGCTTTTAAGTAATCAGCAAGCGGCTCAATAACATCGCCTAGCTGCCTAAGCGGTCGAAGCATATTTTGTTCAACGCCTTTCATTTCAGACGCTAACTTATAAGGTAAGGGGATTAACGCGTCAAACTCATCATCAGTAGGAGTATTAGACAATACATCGCCTTTACTTATGTTGACTTCAATGGCGTGATTTAACTGAAAATACTCAGAAAACTGAGCGGAATCTTGTTCATTCATTAACGCTGACCTTATGTGATTACGGAGCCTGCATAGCTTGTACTTTGTATATGAAACACATATTATCGAACCTTATGCATTCCTTCACCATTTAAATTAAAAAGATTCAAAACCTTACATGAATTTACCAATAAGTTTAGTCATAGCTCGGCGATACGCAAAAGCTTCAAAAGCAGGCAAGTTCGTGGGGCTGATATCATTATTTTCAAAAGCGGGCATTACCTTAGGTGTATTATCTCTGATAGTTGTTATATCAGTAATGGATGGTTTTGAAGGTTTATTAAAAGATCGGATTTTAGGTAGTGTGCCGCATGTAGTGGTTACTGCTAAAGATAATGGCCTGTTAGAAGAGTTGCAAGACAAAGAGTGGCTTAAACAACTTCCAGAAAATGATCAACAACTCATCTTACAACAACTACCACTAGTTAGCTCTACGGCGATTCTACAACTACCTCAAGATTTTAAAGGCATAGTGGTGCAAGGTTTATCACTTGAGTCTGAAATTCCTATGGGTTTAAAAGCCGCTGCTAATAGCCCAACATGGGAGTCGCTAAACAGTAGTCGCTATGGCGTCGTTATAAGCCGGTTTATGGCTTACGACAACGGGCTAAGCATAGGTGACAAGGTACGAATTATCGTAAGTGGTGCTTCTCATTACACTCCGTTAGGTCGTTTGCCCGCTCAACGTAACTTTAAAATTGTTGGACTTTATTCCACCGATAGTGAGTTGGACCAACATTTAGTATTTACTAAAAAACAAGACTTAAACAAGTTACTAAAGCAAAAAGCTAACAGTATGCAGGCAATACAGCTTGTATTGAGTGATCCTTTTGCAGCCAAATCAATTGAAAAATCATTATTGAAAACGCTCGACAAAACGCAGTTTGACATATCAAGTTGGTATAATACCCACGGAAAACTATTTGACGCCGTTAAAATGGAAAAAAACATGATGTGGATAATGTTGAGCCTTATTGTTGCGGTAGCGGCTTTTAATATAGTTTCTGCGCTTGTCATGATGGTCACACAAAAACAAGGCGAAGTAGCTATTTTAAAAACCCTTGGCATGCAGCCCATAGACATTGCAAAAGTGTTTACTATTCAAGGTAGTTATAACGGTGTTATTGGTGCTATTTTAGGAAGCATATTAGGATCAGTAATTACCCTTGGAATAAACAAGTTTATGTTAATAACAGGTATTAACTTGTTGGGCGTTACAGGCATAGGTTTACCTGTTGTATTTAGTGTGGAAAAGGTCGGCTTGATTGCTATTTTAGCAATTGGATTGTCGTTTTTAGCCAGTATTTATCCTGCCATCAGAGCGGCAAAGTTAGCGCCGGCCGATGTGCTGCGTTATGAGTAATTTAAGGAAATGGTTGTGAATGTAATTCAGTGTAGCGATTTAAAAAAATCATATAGCGGTGTTGTGGATACTGATATTTTAAAAGGACTAAATTTAGAGATAAAAGCTGGTGAGCAAGTGGCTATCTTAGGTCAATCAGGCTCTGGCAAAAGTACTTTGTTGCATTTAATTGGAATGCTTGATCAACCGTCGTCTGGAGTTATTGAGATTTTAGGCAAGCGCAATACCGACTTGTCAGACAGTGAAGCTGCACTATTTAGAAATAGAAATTTAGGGTTTATCTATCAATTTCATCACTTGTTGATGGAATTCAGTGCGTTAGAAAATGTATCCATGCCTTTGCTTATCAACGGAACGGATAAACAAGAAGCAGAAGACCAAGCTAAAAGTCTGCTTGATTTAGTTGGCCTTTCACATCGTTTAGATCACTTACCTTCGCAAATGTCAGGAGGGGAGCGTCAGCGCGTAGCGATTGCAAGAGCACTCGTTAATAAACCTAAGTTGGTTTTGGCTGATGAGCCTACCGGTAACCTTGACAAACAAAACGCTCAACAGGTGTTTGATTTATTTTTAAAGGTGAATCAAGAGTTAGGGACAACTCTAGTAGTTGTAACTCATGATCAAGCACTAGCAGAGCGCTTTGACAGAGTTATAAAGCTAGATGATGGACTTGTAGTGGAATGAGCACTAATTCAAAACAAAATATTACCTTAGCTTGGCAATTAGCAGGCCGGTATTATAAAACTGGCGTACAAAGTCCTTATATACGGTTCATCAATAGAGCGTCTCGCATAGGCTTTGCAATTGGCGTCGCCGCGCTAATTATTGGTTTATCAGTAATGAATGGCTTTGAAAGGGAGCTTCGCAATACGCTTCTGTCTGTTATTCCGGATATAGAATTTAAATCGGTGGCTGGTTCATTGCCGGATTGGACAAAAACTGCCAAGCAAGTTCAACAACACCCAAAGGTGCTCTCCGTTGCTCCATTTATTGAATTAAACGCGATGATTCAAAAGAAAAATAATATGGAAGCGGTATTACTAAAAGCGGTACATCAAGAGTTGGAGCGAACCGTTAATGTCACGTCGGAGTTTATTATTGAGGGTACTTGGATAACCAAAGTAGAGTCAGGTACTTTACCACCGGCGGTTATAGGAGTTGGCCTCGCAAAAAAACTAGAATTAACAGTAGGCGATAGACTTGAGTTATTAATCCCCGTTGTTTCTGATACTGGCCGTTTGTCATCGCCTAAATACTTAAACTTTGTAGTGAGCGGTATTTATCAAATAGGTGGTCAAATGGATCACGGTCAGGTTTATGTGCCACTGGATGTTATGCAACAAAGCCAAGGTTACAGTGAGTATGAAGCCCAAGGTGTAAAGGTATCGCTCATTGACCCATTTGAGGCTAACAAGGTTGCTTCTGAAATAGGCAGTGAAATAACGGACTACGTTTATATTATTGACTGGTTCAGGAGCCAAGGCCATGTATACAACGATATCGTGCTAGTAAAAGATATTATGTATTTAGTAATGGTCCTTGTTATGTCCGTGGCCAGTTTTAATATTGTTTCTTCACTTTCTATGGCGGTACAAGAAAAGTATAGCGATATTGGAATACTTAAAACTTTAGGGCTAACGCCTAGCACTGTTAAATTAACATTTGTCATTATGGGTTTACTGACTGCAGTAAGAGGAATAGTTTGGGGGACGTTAATTGGATGTGTTCTAGCGAAGTTTTTGCCAAATATATTTGCGGTTCTAGAGAGTTTGTTGAACTTTAAGATACTAGACGGTGATGTTTATTTTATAGAGTACTTACCAAGCGAGCTCCAATTTACGCAGGTTATAATCATTACAAGCACTGCTTTGTTTATCGCATTATTAGCTAGTCTATATCCATCCAGTAAAGCCGCTAAACTTACCCCAATAGAATTATTGAGGTAAGCCATAAACTGGAGGTTTTAAAATTTTAAGCCTTCAGTTTCCAATGACAAGTTTCACCGGCAAAAAATGGAACGATAGGATCTCCATTTGGGAGTGTAATCATTTCTGGAATGGTCCAGTCCTCTTTTACTAATATAACCGTGCCGCTATTGCGCGGTAGTCCGTAAAAGTCAGCGCCATGATGTGAAGCAAAACCTTCTAGCTTATCTAAAGCATCAAGCTCTTCAAATACATGAGCATATAATTCAAGTGCAGACCAAGCGCTATAACAACCCGCGCATCCACAAGAATTTTCTTTTTTCGACTTTTCATGTGGAGCAGAATCAGTACCTAGGAAAAACTTACTGTTACCAGTTGCAACAACGGCGCGAAGAGCTTGCTGGTGGATGTTACGCTTTAATACAGGCAAGCAGTAATTATGCGGTCTAATGCCACCAACGAGTAAATCATTCCTGTTTAGTAATAAATGCTGAGGAGTAATTGTCGCGGCTACGTTTTCTGGCGCATTAAGCACAAAGTCGACGGCATCTTTAGTGGTAATGTGCTCGAAGACTATTTTAAGGTTTGGAAAACCATCAACAATTCTAGATAAGTTGCGGTCTATAAATTCTTTCTCTCGATCAAAAATGTCGATGTGGTGATCCGTTACTTCTCCGTGCACTAGAAGTAACATGTTTTCTCTTGCCATGACTTCGAATATTGGGAAAAGGCTATCTAACGCGCTAACTGCAGCGTCTGAATTAGTAGTTGCGCCCGCTGGATAAAGCTTTGCTGCAACTGTACCAGCGGCTTTTGCGTCGATAATATCCTGCTCTGTCGTATCGTTTGTAAGGTACAACACCATTAACGGTTCAAACTGACTGCCAGCTGGTCGAGCTTGTTCTATGCGCGAGCGGTAATCATTAACCATTTGAGCATTAGTTACTGGAGGCACAAGGTTCGGCATTACAATCGCGCGATTAAAACAACGAGCCGTTGCTGCGACAGTTTCCTTAAGCATATCACCGTCTCGGAAGTGCAAGTGCCAATCGTCAGGCGTTTGAATAGTAATTTGTGTCATAAATGCTCCATATGCTGATAAAGATAACTAACGAATTAATGTTACTACTTTTCTAGTTCGCGGTTAATTCTAAGTTGCTTGCGCTGTTGCCAAGATTTTTTTACTGAATAACGCCACATTAAGTCTATTCCAAAAAAACCGATAATGGCGGCAACTGAGGCCGCAATTAAACAGCCGGTTATAAATGCAGGACCTATGGTTGATAAACTGGTCATTAACCAATCCCAACTCAACTGAAATTTAAATGGTTGTTTCTCACCACCTAAAACCCATTCGCCCAACAAATAACATCCATAGAATAGTGGTGGCATAGTTAGAGGGTTACTGACCCATACAAGGGCTACAGATAATGGCAAGTTGACTTTAAATACAATGGCACCAAACGCTGAAAGCCACATTTGAAAGGGAACGGGAATAAAAGCATTAAACAAACCAATTGCAAATGCGCCTCGAGCTGAGCGTCGATTTAGGTGCCATAAGTTTGCGTCGTGCAGTAGGTCGCCAAACATATTGACGGCTTTGTTTTGTTTGATTTTTTGGTGGTCTGGCAAAAATCGTTGTATGAATTTTTTTGGCATAATTTGAGCTCGGATCAAGATTTCTGTACTTGTCAAAAAGTGACGCTAAGTTACATTAAAAATTGGTCTTTGTAATTAGAGAATTAATACATTAGTTAAGGAAATTTGATTGAACAAATGGTTCGCAGGATTTTTAATCGGTTGTGGCCTTTTTTTGTTCAGCCCACGCTTGCTAACTTTAGTTGAATTAATAAGCGTCTTCACCGCCACTATTGCTTTATTGACTGCGGTAAAAGTTAAAAAAACAAACACCCATCTAACAACAAGCTTAGCATTATCTATTTTTATATCCATTTTAGTGGGTATCAGTTATCAAAATTTAGTCAGTTCCTGGCTAACGCAATATAACCCTTTAACCGCTTACTTAGATTCAAATAGAATCGTAATACTAACGGGAATGGTTAATAACGTACACGTTGCAAAACCATGTAGTAAAACAAACACGAATTGCACGCCTAAATCACTGATTGTTGACCTGTTAGTGACTCATGTTGATAAGAGAGAGGTTGACTGGTTACAACCGGCGCTTTTAGTTCGACTCAATTGGTTTGAGGCAAAACAAAATACCAATTTAGAACTAAAAATGGGCAACGAAGTTACGGCACATGTAAAATTAAAATCCGTAGTTGGTTATGAGAATGAACACGGCTTTAACCGTCAAACCTATTTGACAGCAAGTGGTTACAAAGCAACAGGTAGCATTATAAAAGATCATGTTTTTTCTGTGAACTCGAACAACCAAGATATGACAACTGTTTCAACTGAACATTTAAATGTAAACCGACCAGCTCAACGCCAGTTAATCACCGATAAATTGTTGCGAATGATTAACCAGACAGTCTCAGAATCGGATTCAAAATGGCGCCACCAAGATATTCTTTTAGCATTAACCACTGGTGACAAACAGCTCATTGATTATGCAAAAAAGGACACGATTAATAAGTTAGGGATTGGCCATTTTTTGGCAATCTCTGGACTGCATGTTGGCCTAATCTATCTACTGCTTACTCTGACTCTAAAGCTATTAATCAAATTTATAACGGGAATAAATAGTTTAATAAACAAGGTTATTAATAAAAAAGGTTTCGGGTCTAAATTAAGTCAGAGCTTAATCCCTATGTTAGTGCCCAATTTATTGTCACTCAGTTTTATATGGTTTTATGTCTTTATGATAGGAGCACCATCATCTGCGGTTAGAGCAGCCTTAGCAATATCATGTTGGGTGTTGTTCAAAATGTTATGTGTAAGATTGGGGAGCTTTACCATACTGTTAGCTGTCGCAACGTGCAGTATCATTTGGTCGCCATGGTCTTTCTTGAACGTATCTTGGTGGCTAAGCTTTTATGCCGTGGTTGGCATCATAATCTTCTTTCGTTTATTCGCTAATAGAACTTGGAGTGAAGGTGCATCGATAGTGGAGAACACAAAAAAAGTTGTGTTTGTTGCTATCGCTTTTCAAGTATTTATAGTGGTTTGGATGTCACCAATGACTATGACTATTTTTGATGGCATTTCACTTTCTTCTATAGTCACAAACCTTCTGTTAGCACCTATATTTTCAATTATAGTCATGCCTAGTATCGTTATTGGCACTCTAACACTAGACCTAAACGTAACGATATCTCTTTTCATGTTTTCCATTGCTGATGAAATACTGACTTGGTTTTGGGATCTGTTTATATGGTTTAAACTAGAAAGTGGCTGGTTTTACCTGTCGAGCAATACTGCGTTTTCCTTGGTTTTTCTATTTATCGTTCTGATAAGCACCTTACCTTTTATCTATAAATACTTTTGCCGTTTAAATTTGACCGTTTTTAGAATGCTTACTTTATTCATTCTCCTATTCTTTGGATACAAGATTCCGAATATTTATAGCGATACATGGAATCTTTGGCTTACGCCTAAGCCCATAAAGTCATCTGTGCCAACAAAAGCGGCTTCTAACAGGACGGCGTTGTTTAAAAAGAGCAATGAGCTAAGAACCTTGATTTCAGTTTTTGATGTTGGTCAAGGAAGTAGTTTACTAGTTTCACAGCAAGATAGGGCTAGTCAGTATAGGACTGGCAATTTCTCAATGTTGATAGACTTAGGTCCAATATTTCCAAGTGGCGCTAATGCGACTCAGGCGGTCATTGAGCCAACATTGCAGAAACGCGGCATTCATGACTTAACACAGGTTATTGTTACCCACCTAGATACTGATCATATTGGTGATGTTTCAGCAGTAAATGGAACCCAAACTGAAAGCCTAATTCCCCAAAATTGTGATGATCTAAACAAACTGCCCCAATTGGTAGGAACAGAACGTGTAGCCTTAACCCTTATTTGGCCAAACATTTCTATATGGCCAGAACTTGTTGATCTTTGGCCTAACTACTCTCGAAATAATAAAAGCTGTGTAATATTAATAGAAGATTTAACATCGGGTTTAAAGCTATTAGTATCAGGCGATGTGACACATAAAGTAGAGCAAATATTAGTGGATGCTCATCACCAAAATAAGATTAACTTAAAAGCGGATGTACTGATTGCGTCTCATCATGGTAGTAAACATAGTTCTTTTAAGCCTTTTATTTACGCCAGTTCGCCGAGTATTGTGGTGTTTAGTAGTGGTGTAAATAATCGATTTGGCATGCCATCTAAAGAGGTTAAAGACAGGTACGAACGTTATCAAATTAGGCAATACAATACGGCAGAATTGGGGCAGATTGATTTACTCTTAAACCCAAACGGTCAGCAAATTGAAATTCGAACAACGCTCAATAAATGGTCACCATTTTGGAAAAAACAAAATCCTTTTAGCTTTCATGGACAAATACGGTAGAATTAACCTAATTATTAGTTTCGTTTAGCTTTGGATAGACTCTTGGAAGAAAACTACTCAACAACGTTTAAAAGGCTCGCTGCCTATATTAAACCGTACTTTTTAGGATTTGTTATCGCACTTATCGGCATGTTAGGTTACGCCGGTATCGATGTGCTTTTTATCTCAGAAATCCAAACTTTTATAGACGATGGTATAACTGAAAAAAATAGCGAAGTATTAGCGGCTGCGCCACTGTTTGTTATTGCTGTATTTTTTCTTCGCGGTGTGTTTAATTACATGGCTACATACGGATTAGGCTGGGTTGGCTCTAATATCGTAATGAAAATGCGCCAAGAATTATACGAGAAAATGCTGACACTGCCTGTGACTTATCATGATGCTGAATCAAACGGCAGCCTTATCTCAAAAATTACTTTTGATACTGAACAAATTGAAAATGCATGTAGCAAAGCGTTAATGACACTCGTCCGAGAGGGTGCCATGGTCGTTGGACTTCTCGCTGTTATGTTTTATCACAGTTGGAAACTGTCTGTTGCCATCATAGTGCTAGTGCCTATTGTTGCTTTAATAGTCACTTATGTTACTAAGCGATTTAGAGTTATTTCTAAGCGCATTCAATCAGCAATGGGAAATGTCACCAGACAATCAGAACAGATGTTGTCGGGACATAAAGTTATTCTAGCGTTTGGCGGTCAGAAAAAAGAAACCGAATCTTTTTTTGATACGAACAATCACAATCGTCAGCAACGCATGAAAATGGTAGTAACCAAAACACTGAGCGTATCGTCGATTCAGGTTATTGCTTCCTTTGCATTAGCGGCGGTGTTGTACATCTCTGCACAGCCTGAAATGTTGGGCACGTTATCACCAGGTACGTTCTCTGTTGTTCTTTCATCTATGATGATGTTGCTACGACCACTTAAAATGTTAACCACAGTTAATAGCGAATTTCAAAGAGGCTTAACAGCTGCAAAAAGTGTATTTGAAGTATTGGATGTAGAGTCAGAAGTTAACAATGGAACGATTACTAAAGAAACCGTAAAAGGGCATTTAAGTTTCAATAATGTTAATTTTGCTTATGCGGGTACTAATAAAAATGTCATTACAAACTTCAGCTTAGATATTAAACCTGGCACTACCGTTGCACTGGTTGGTAGAAGTGGTAGCGGTAAGACAACAATTTCAAATTTCGTACCGCGTTACTATTTCCCGAACGAAGGAAATATCACTATTGATGGCGATGATATTAATGAATTTGAACTAACGAACTTACGATCTCATATCGCGATGGTTTCTCAACAAGTGGTTTTATTTAACGATTCAATTGCTAATAATATTGCTTATGGAATGTCACGCGTTACCAGATCAGAGGTAGAGAATGCCGCTAAACTAGCGCACGTACTTGAGTTTACAGATCAGCTAGAAAATGGATTAGACACAGAAGTTGGCGAGAACGGAGCTTTGCTTTCGGGCGGCCAACGCCAACGTATCGCAATTGCTCGAGCGATTTTAAGAGACTCACCAATTTTAATTTTAGATGAAGCAACATCGGCATTAGATACTGAGTCCGAACGTGCAATTCAAGACGCTATGCAGCACCTAATGACTAACAGAACCAGTATTGTTATCGCACACCGTTTATCGACAATCGAAAATGCAGATAAGATTGTTGTTATGGATAAAGGCCGAATTATAGAGCAAGGCACACACTCAGATTTAATAGCACAAAGTGGTGCTTACGCGGCATTGCATCAACTACAGTTTGGTGACGATTAAATGAGCGGTTTAGAAGCCGCATGGTATTCCAACAAACGTTGGGTGTGGTTACTGTTACCATTAACTGTTTTATTTTGGTTAGTAAGCAACTTAAGACGAGGCTTGTTTAAACTCGGTGTAAAAAAACAGATAACAGCAAATGTTCCAGTAATTGTTGTAGGTAATATTACTGTAGGCGGGACTGGGAAAACGCCATTTGTTATCTATTTAGTTAAGTTGCTTCAAAGACTTGGTTATACGCCAGCTATTGTTAGTCGTGGTTATGGTGCAAACACTAAAATTGGCCCAAGCTTTCCACGTTTAGTTAATGCGATTAGCGACCCTAGCTTAACGGGTGATGAGCCAAACTTATTGGCTTTGCGCACGGGCGTGCCAGTGGTAATTGATTCAGACAGAACAAAAGCGGTGAAATATGCATCTCAAATAAGTGGTGTAAACATTGTTATTTCAGATGATGGCTTGCAGCATTATAAGATGGCCAGAGATATTGAAGTGGTTTTAGTAGATGGCGCTCGTAATTTTGGAAATGGTTATCTGTTGCCTATGGGACCATTAAGAGAGCCTATAAGCAGGTTAGAATCGGTAGACTTTACCGTGGTCAATTCAGGCTTTTTAAGCAAAAGTAAATCAAGCTTACAGTTAGATGAAAATAAGTTTATAGATTATCAACTCGGTGCTGCCTCACTAATAAAGCTGAAGGGTAAAACCGTGTCTCTTTTAAAAGATGAGACTCGAAACGTGCACTTGATATCTGGAATTGGAAACCCAGAGCGATTTAAAAAAACCGCTCAAAAGTCGGGCCTTAAAGTAGTATCTGAACATTGGTTTCCCGATCACCATAACTTTACTGAAGCAGATTTTAAGTCGATTAAATTACAAGATAACGACATTATTGTAATGACCGAAAAAGACGCAGTTAAATGTATGAAGTTTACTCAGGCTAATTGGTATGCGCTGCCAGTTGACGCAGTAATATCAGATTCACTTGAGCGTAATCTTACAGATCAAATTAAAAAATTAAAAATAACGGAATAGAACATGGCTTTTGATACAAAATTATTAAATATAATCGCGTGCCCTATATGTAAATCAAAACTGCATTACGCAAAGGATACAAATGAACTAATTTGTAAAGTTGACAGAATTGCCTATGCAATTAATGAAGACATTCCAGTTATGTTAGAAGGCGAAGCGCGCCAGTTATCTTCAGAAGAAATTGAACAGTACAAATAAAAAGAGTATTTAATGACAAATCAAAAAACACAAGACTTTATAGTTGTTATTCCAGCTCGTTATGACTCAACAAGACTACCGGGTAAACCATTAGCAATCATAGACGACAAACCTATGGTGCAGTGGGTATACGAACGTGGGGTTGCTTCTGGTGCATCAAAAGTAATTGTAGCTACGGATGATCAACGTGTTTTTGATGCAGTTAAAGCCTTTGGCGGCGAAGTTTGTATGACTGCAAAAAGTCATGAATCAGGCACCGAGCGCCTAGCCGAAGTATTGAATATTTATGGTTTCGAAAATGATACCGTAGTGGTCAATGTACAAGGCGATGAGCCTATGATCCCGTCGGTTAATATTCAGCAACTTGCTGCTAATCTGATCAAGTTAAAAGATCAGAACGTTGGAATGGCAACCTTGTCAGAAAGCATTTGCTCTTACAATGAATTAATAAACCCTAATGTTGTTAAAGTTGTGACCAACAAAGATGGTTTAGCGTTAACCTTTTCCCGTTCAGCTTTACCTTATGACAGAGACCAGTTCACTAAACAAGCAGCGGACATAAACCTCGATTTTCCATATCAAAGACATATCGGCATTTATGCTTATACGGCCGGATTCATTAAAGACTATATCAGTTGGCCAACTTCACAGTTGGAGCAAATTGAATCGTTAGAGCAGTTAAGAGTCTTATGGCAAGGCAAAAGTATTCATGTTGATTTAGCGATTGAGCCACCGCCGGCCGGTGTCGATACACCAGAAGACCTCGAGCAGGTTCGAAGATTAGTGGCGAGTTTAAAACAACAATAAATGGAATCCGAGTTGAGCATAAATGTTGTTTTAGAACACAATGACTTTTACATAGTTAATAAGCCAGCCAATGTAAACTTTCATGATGAAGGTGATATTGGCCAAGGTTTTTTTAATACTTGTGCGAGTTACTTCAAGGAAGAGTTATTTCCAGTTCATCGTCTTGATAAAGTCACTTCAGGTTTATTGATATTAGCGAGAAACAGCCAAGCAGCGGCTCGTTTTCAAGATGCTTTTAGCACCAGAGAAATCACCAAGTTTTATCTAGCCATATCGAATATGAAACCTAAAAAAAAGCAGGGTGCTATTATTGGCGATATGGAAAAAGCCCGTCGTTCTCAATGGAAGCTTTTAAAAACCAAACAAAACCCTGCAGTTACTCGCTTTTTTAGTTATACAAATCCAGATAAAGCCGGCTTAAGACTTTATTTACTTAAACCAGAAAGTGGTAAAACTCATCAGCTAAGAGTCGCCTTAAAGAGCTTGTCAGCGCCTATTTTAGGCGATGAGCTTTATGGTGGTCAAAGTAGTGATCGCGTTTACCTGCATAGCGCTAGATTAGATTTTCAGTATGGCGAAGACTTGATTTCAGTTCAATCAGTGCCTCAAGAAGGCGATGAGTTTGTATCACAACTTGATTTGATCAATGCGGTTTTAGAAGAAGCCAATGATTTACCTTGGCCAGCAAAAGTTAGTTATAAAGAGTATAAAATATGAGTGATTATGAGACCCGTTTTGGCGGAATAACTCGACTTTATGGTGTAGAGCCACACCTTTGGTTAAAGCAAGCTCACTTTTGTGTAGTTGGTATTGGTGGCGTTGGTACATGGGCGGCAGAAGCATTAGCGCGTTCAGGAATTGGTACAATCACACTTATAGATTTAGATGATGTTTGTACTACAAATACTAATCGCCAAATTCATGCAATGTCTTCAACTGTAGGTAAGTCTAAAGTAGACGTGATGGCTGAGCGAATTAAACAAATAAACCCGGACTGCGAAGTTCATTGTATAGAGGATTTTGTAACCACTGACAATTTAATTGAGATCTTTGGTACTCGCCATGAGTCAAGTTTTGACGTTGTCATCGATGCAATTGATAGCATTGCTGCAAAAACGGCATTAATTGCACATTGCCATAGAAACAAAATCAATTTAGTTGTGACAGGTGGTGCTGGCGGACAAACAGATCCTAGCCAAATACAGTTTGGCGATTTGGCAAAAACCACACACGATCCATTGTTGTCTAAAGTTAGAAACCAGCTACGTCGAGATTTTAACTTTAGTAAAAACCCTAAACGAAAGTTCTCAGTGGACTGTGTATACAGTACGGAACAGTTGCAATACCCTCAAGCCGATGGCTCCGTTTGTGCGGCTAAGGTATCAGCAGAAGGTAGTATGCGACTAGATTGCAATATGGGATTTGGTGCAGCGACAATGGTAACGGGCACGTTTGGATTTTTTGCTGCGTCAAAAGCCATAACTAAGCACATTAGTAAAATGGAGCGTTTGAATAAAAAGGAAAGTCTATGAGCTTGTTAATCAATATCCCCGATAGAAATACTGATAAATTAGTAGCGAAATTAGCAGAACGTATTGGCAGTGAAAATATTGAAGTATGGCCTGATGTTGCAAAGCCTGATGACGTTGAACTCGCTTTAGTATGGCAACATGAACCTGGCAGTTTAGTCCTGTTTAAGAACTTAAAAGCCGTGTCTTCTTTTGGCGCTGGTGTTGACTCGATATTTGCTGACCCACAGTTACCAAATGTGCCGGTAACTCGAATAGTGGATGCCGACTTATCTGAGAATATGGCGCAGTATGTTTTAACTATCGTAAATCAATACAGACTTCGACTACCAACATATCAAACACAGCAATCTTTAGCGCTATGGAAACCTCGAAGTAATCGTAAGGGAAGGGATGTTGGCATTTTAGGCTTAGGAAAGCTAGGAATGCATGTTGGAGAGGTTTTAATAAAAAACGGCTATCGTGTAAAAGGTTGGAGCAGAACAGAGAAGAGTCACCCAACAATTGACTGCATGAGTGGTAATGTTGGCTTTGATTCCTTGATTCAAAACGTAGACTATCTAGTTTGCTTATTGCCGCTAACTACCGATACAAAAGGTATTATTGACGATGAGGTTTTCAGTAAAATGAAAACCGACGCGGTGCTCATCAATGTGGCGCGCGGCGGGCATGTTAATGAAGATAGTGTAATTGCTGCCCTTTATAATAAAGAGATAGCAGCTGCATATTTAGATGTGTTTGATATAGAGCCATTACCAGAAAGCCATCCATACTGGCGAACGCCCAATCTGCACATTACACCACACGTATCAGCAGTAACTAATGTTAATACAGCGGTTGAACAGGTTATTGAAAACTACAACAACGTTCTAGACGGAACAGAACTTATAAACGTGGTTGATAAGACTCTAGGCTATTAGTCTAAGATAATGGCTTGTTAATTGTTAAGCCATTTCTCTTTAATCATGTCAGCACATCGTTCGGCGACCATAATAGTAGGGGCGTTAGTATTGCCCCCAATTAGATTCGGAAATACAGAAGCATCAACCACTCTTAGATTTTCAATTCCAATTACTTCAAGTTGATTATTTACAACGGCAGATGGGTCATCAAGTAATCCCATTTTGCAAGTACCAATTGGGTGATAAACTGAGTCGGTTAAGGTTTTAATTTTATCGATAAGCTCATTATCTTCTAAATTCTGGTCTTGGTTTATCGAGCATACTTGATATCGTTTAATTAGATCGTGTTGCAGTATTTGATTCGCCATTTTAACGCCCGCCAACATAGTATTCACATCGTCTTCGTGAGCTAGAAAGTTGGGATCAATAATAGGGCAATCAGTTGGGTTGTTACTTTTTAGTGTGACGCTGCCAACACTTTTAGGTCTTAAAACACAGGTATGATTGCTAAAGCCATGTTTTAAACTAGTGCGCCAATCTCGAGCATGATCTTTAACTGTGGCAACAACAAAGTGAAATTGAATATCCGGTCGTTGTAATGCTTTATCCGTTTTCAAAAAGCCACCGGTCTCCGCAAAGTTACTCGTTAATATACCTTGTCCATTTTTAAAGTATTGATAGGCCTGCTTTATCATTTTAGGTATTGCTGAGGCCGATAGGCCATATAAATCACTTCTATTTGATTCAAAACAGCTAACATAATCTGGGTGGTCTTGAAGGTTTTGGCCTACACCATCTAATTCATGCTGTAGCTTAATACTATTTTTCGCTAACTGTTCTTTAGGACCGACACCCGACAGAAGCAATATTTGTGGTGATTTTATAGCGCCTGCTGATAACAAAACCTCTTTTTCTGCGGTATATGTTTTGCCATCTAGGGTTTCAATACCTTTGCAGACTTTATCTTCTAAGATAACTTTAGCCACTTCAGTATTAGTAATGACGGTAAGATTCTTACGATAGCGAATTGGCTCTAGATAAGACCTAGATGCACTAAAACGTTGTCCTTTATATTGTGTTACTTGGTAACGTCCCATGCCTTCTTGTTCAAAACCATTAAAATCGTCAATATGGGGGTAACCAAGTGCCACACCTGCATCTACAAAAGCATCAGCAATAGGGTGGTTTGAGTAGGAATTAGAAACATATAATGGCCCGTTGTGCCCGTGGAGATCTTTACTATTGGAGTCGTTATATAAGTTTTGGTTATTTTCTGACTTAATAAAATAGGGCAATACGTCATCCCAACCCCAACCTAGGTGTGCCCAATCTTGATAGTCTTGTTGATGACCTCGAATATAGATCATCGCATTAATAGCGCTACTACCACCTAACACTTTCCCTCGAGGTTGGTACCCAATACGATTTGCCATTGCTTGTTGTGGTGCGGTATCAAATGCCCAATTATTGTAATGGGTTGGCACCATAGAAACAGCGCCTGCAGGCATTTTTATTAACGGACTAGTATCTTCTCCACCGGCTTCTAATAAAAGAACAGAAAAGTTTGCACATTCTGAAAGGCGAGCTGCCAATACACAACCTGCAGAGCCTCCGCCGACAATAATAAAATCAAAATGTTTCAACTTATTCTCCTTTTCTGTAATAGCGCACTGGTACCATTTATTGGTACCTAGACTTAACGTCCTTTGGCATATGCTCTATGAAAGTTTTGTTAATTCCATCTAGTAACTTAAAAAATGGAGAAATGTCTACATTATTGACACCTTCATTTTCTTCTATTGCATACGCTATTGCTTCTAAAGTTGATAAACCGTTATCAATAGATGTTTTTCGAATGGCATATTGACTCATATAAGCTTCTGATAATGCGACATGACTTAGGTCATTTAACCAAGGGTGTGTATAAAACAGTTTCTTAGCTTTTTTCCAGGTGCCGTCAATCACAATTAAATGATCAAAACAGAAGTTGTTGTTCACGCAAGTAGATATAGATTTAGCAACTTGTGAAGGGAATAGAATTGCTGTTTCTTCTGATTTTATTGAAAGTTCGCTTAGTAATTTACTATCAGCAATATCTTGCTCTGTGACAATCGAAATGTTTTTAGATAAAAAAGGCAGTAACTTTGCTGTGTTTTTAGCGTTACTTCCTTCCTTGTCACACTGTATAATTGTAATTTTTGTTTTGTGTTTTACAGGAGTAAGAAAACGGCACAAACAACGTGTTTCTGGGTACATACAGTGCGAACAGGTTTTTCGTTTACTCATTATTTTTTTAAAGTTTCTTGATATGGAGGCCAGCCTAATGGTTTGCCAGCTAAAACATGTAAATGGATATGATAAACCGTTTGGCCACCATCGGGGTTGCAGTTCATTACGCATCGAAAGCCATTGTTAGCAAATCCCATTTCGTCTGCAATTTTAGCCGCTGCCACGTACAACTTACCAACTAACTCAGCATTATCATTGTTAATATCATTTGCAGTCCGTATTTGAACTTTTGGAATAACTAAAAAATGAATTGGGGCCTGCGGGTTAATGTCATTAAACGCTAAAACATAATCATCTTCATAAATGATAGTTGCGGGTATCTCACGGTTAATTATCTTGTCGAAAATTGTGGCTTCAGTCACGTCAAAGGGCCTTAAAAAGAAGAATTTAAACAAAAACTTTACTGATCTAGTGAATGATGTGCAAGATTAGTATTGAATAAAAGAAGATTTATTTATGATAGTGTTTTTTTGTTTTAGTTAATTGGGTATGATTAGGCTCTAACCCAAAGGAAATCCTCATATCGTGAATGCAAAAGTAACATTGATTTATCGCTTTATTATTGCTGTCCTTTTTTTGACTTCAATCTCATTCTCTTATGCGGTAGAGGTTAAAGGCTTATATACAGGAAAAATACTTGTTACTGATAAATCCCAAAAAACTAGGGTTAAAGCTCATAAATGGGCGATAGAACAAGTTTTAACTAAAGTCACTGGTTCACGAGAAATATTAAATAATAAAACCGTTCAATATGAAATTAGAGTAAAAACCGCTAATTATATTAAGTCATTCACTTTTGATACTGACAGTCAAAACAGAGTCTTTTTGGTGGATCAATTTGATCAAACAAAGATTGATGCTTTGGTTAGAAAGGTGGGTGCTTCTATTTGGGGTCAAAGACGACCTAAAGCTGTTCTATGGTTAGTTTTAGAAGAGGGGATTAATAGAACTATTGTCAATGAGCAGGAATTCCCGCAGATAGCAGAAGTTATTAATCAAAGTAGTGAGAATAGAGGGCTGCCTTTAACGTTACCTTTGATGGATGAGCAAGACAGCGAAACAGTATACTCCTCTGACGTATGGGCTAAGTTTGATGGTGTCGTTAGTAAAGCCAGCCAAAGGTATGAAGCAGAATATTTTGTAATGGCAAGGCTTCGAGCCGTTGATAACTTTAAAGAACCAGAGTACCAGTCAGGTTGGTTGTTAGATTTCAGTATATTTAAGGACAGAAGGTTTCTTACCAAAGGATCTTTTAATGGTGACCAGTTTTACGTATTAAAAGAGTTAGTTAACTCATTAGGCGATTACTTCGCTAGCCAATACTCCGTGAGTAACCAACAAATAAAACAACAGAACATAGAGTTTACCATTAGCAATCTAAAATCCATGTTAGATTTAAAGTTAGTTGAAAAACATTTAACCAACTTACCGCCAATAAAAAAAGTATATCTTCATGAAGTTAACGCCGACCAAGCTCGGTTTACGTTATGGCTATCTGGTCAAGGGTTGGATGTGATAAGGGCCCTTTCTCTATTACCTAACTTCGAACGTTTAGAAACTCAGTCTGTTTCAAAAGCGCCGGAGTTATCAGTTGAGCAACAACTAGACTTGTTAACAAAAGAATATACCAACTCTGACACAGAAGCTGCCGGAACAAATTTAGATACAAAACAAATTAGCGTTTTGAATTACCGATGGTTAAACCGCTAATGCAATTATTATTACCGGTTACTTATAACAGCACTCAAACCTTTAGCTCATTTGTTGAAAGTGAAGGCCTTGCAGGCTTGGTTGTTAAAGAATTAAGAAGTGCTATAGAAAGTGAAGAGTTCACAGCACACTATTTAGCTGGGCAGCATGGTGTTGGATGTACCCACCTTTTAAATGCAGCATGTCATTTTGCAGATGAGATTGGCAAAACGAGCATTCTATTGCCTTTAGAGCAAGTGCTAGCGGCAGAACCCGGCTTAATAGACGGGTTAGACTCAGTCGACGTGGTTTGTATTGACAATATACACTTAGTGTCGGAAAACGACGCGTGGCAAACTGCACTCTTTAATCTATTTAATGCCTTGTTGCAGAACAAAGCAACCGTGATATTTGCTGGGCATGACATTCCCACCAATCTAAACTTAACTTTACCGGACCTAGGTTCAAGACTGCAATGGTGTACGTTATATCAACTGCCAGAGTTAACTGAAGCATTAAAAATTGAAGCGCTTATTCAACATGCCCATTTAATGGAATTTGAAGTTACGGAAGAAGTTGCGAAATTTATTATTAATAGATTACCTAGAAATATGATTTTTTTAATGCAGGCACTCGATACGATGGCAAGACAGAGCGTTGCCATGAAACGAGTTGTTACGGTTCCGTTTGTGAAAGAAGTATTGGGAATTTGACGTTTAAAAAACAGAAAACGTTCAGAAATCAACCAGCTCTCTTTGCCCTAAAAGCAAACATTTAAAAAAAAGTAAAAAAATCCCTCAAAATTAGCCAAATAGAACTAAAATCTCGACTGGTTTTACGTTAATATTTACGGCTGAAAATAGAAATCCGAATCTCACAAGATCGTCAATGACCGAAAAGAGTTTTCCATGAATTTAGAAGAAACAGTTGGCTTAGCAAAAGAAGCCATCAACAACGCTAACGATATTGCATCGCTAGAAGAAGTTCGAGTCGAATTTCTAGGCAAAAAAGGTAAGATCACTGAGTTACTTAAAGGCTTAGGAAAAATGGACCACGAGCAACGTAAGGAAGCCGGTCAGGCTATCAATGTTGCAAAAGGTGACGTACAAAAGGCATTAACGGTACGCCGTGAAGCACTGCAAGCTGAAGCATTAAACGCGAAGCTGGCGGCTGAAACTATTGACGTTACTAAGTCTGGTCGTGGTATAGAGCCTGGAAATATACACCCGGTAAATAGAACTATCGAACGAATTCAGCAATTCTTTGGCGATTTAGGCTTTGAAGTAAAACAGGGTCCAGAAGTAGAAGACGGTTTTCATAACTTTGATGCGCTAAATATACCAGAACATCACCCAGCTCGTGCCGATCACGATACATTCTACTTTACCGCAGATACGGTTTTACGAACGCAAACCTCTGGTGTTCAAATTCGTACTATGGAGACAGAGAAGCCACCGTTGAGAATCATATCTCCAGGCCGTGTTTACCGTAACGATTATGACCAAACTCATACGCCAATGTTCCACCAAGTTGAAGGTCTAATGGTTGACAAGAATGTAAGTTTTGCTGAGCTAAAAGGCATACTGCATGACTTCCTTCACCAATTCTTTGAAGAAGATTTACAAATTAGATTCCGCCCATCTTATTTTCCATTTACTGAACCGTCAGCTGAAGTTGACGTGATGGGTAAAAATGGTAAATGGTTGGAAGTACTTGGTTGTGGCATGGTCCACCCAAATGTACTTCGTTCGGTTGGAATTGATCCAGAAGAATACACTGGCTTTGCCTTTGGTATGGGCGTTGAACGATTAACAATGTTGCGTTACGGCGTAAATGACTTACGTTCTTTCTTCGAAAACGATCTTCGTTTCTTAAAGCAGTTTAAATAGGAATTCATCCAATGAAATTTAGTGAAAAGTGGTTACGTGAATGGGTGAACCCGAGCATATCAACTAATGAATTAAGCGAACAGCTTTCTATGGCTGGCCTAGAAGTTGATGGTGTTGAGCCCGCAGCAGCAGATTTTACCGGTGTAGTTGTTGGTGAAGTAGTTGAATGTGGCAAGCATCCTGAAGCAGATAAACTTCAGATTACAAAAATAAATGTTGGAACTGCAGGCGATGGCGAACTAATCGATATTGTTTGTGGTGCTAAAAATTGTCGTTTAGGTCTTAAAGTGGCTGTTGCTATGGTAGGCGCGGTTTTACCGGGTGACTTTAAGATCAAGAAAGCTAAATTAAGAGGCCAACCTTCTTTTGGTATGCTTTGTTCTTGGTCTGAATTAGGTATGGCTGATGACAGCGACGGTATCTTAGAGTTACCAAACGACGCGCCTTTAGGCACGGATGTTAGAGAGTATTTAGATTTAAACGATCAAATTATTGAGATTGATTTAACGCCAAACCGTAGTGATTGCCTTGGAATATTAGGTGTTGCGCGCGAAGTTGGTGTTCTGAATAACGAAGATGTTAAAGCTCTAAACGTTAAAGACGTACCTATGTCAATTGAAGATAAAGTATCAATTGAATTAGAAGCACCAACATCTTGTCCTCGTTATTTAGGTCGTGTAGTAAAAGGCATTAACGTTAATGCAACAACGCCATTGTGGATGACTGAAAAGTTACGCAGAAGTGGTATCCGCTCAATTGACCCGGTTGTTGATATTACTAATTTTGTATTGTTAGAGCTTGGTCATCCAATGCATGCATTTGATTTATCTAAGGTTGAAGGCGGAATAAAAGTACGACTAGCCAATCAAGATGAAAAGTTAGTATTACTGGATGAGTCTGAAGTTAAGTTAGATGAAAAAACTTTAGTTATTGCTGATCACAATAAGCCGCTAGCAATTGCTGGTGTGTTTGGTGGTTTAAACTCCGGTGTCACAACAGAGACTAAAGATGTTCTTTTAGAGAGTGCGTTCTTTTCTCCTGTGACAATGGCAGGCGCAGCGCGCCGTTACGGTTTGCATACTGATGCATCTCACCGCTATGAGCGTGGCGTAGACTTTAAACTGCAACACACTGCAATGGAAAGAGCAACTCAACTATTGTTAGAGATTGCCGGTGGAGAAGCAGGCCCAATTGTTGAAGCAGTAAACAATGATGAGTTACCTAAAGAGCCTGTGGTTTCTTTACGTCGTGAAAGACTAGACAGAGTATTAGGTCATGTAATTAGTGATGAAGAAGTAACAACTATACTAAGCCGTTTGGGCTTAGATGTTACTTTTGAAAATGGAACATGGTCAGCCATCTCTCCTAGCTTCAGATTCGATATCAATATTGAAGAAGACTTAATTGAAGAAGTTGCTCGTGTGTACGGTTATAACAACATTCCGAATATTGCGCCAACGGCTTCTTTAAACATGCCTAGCCATCCTGAAAAGAATATTGAAAAGATTGTGTTTTCATCAACGTTGGTAGACTTAGGTTATCAAGAAGCTATCACTTATAGTTTTGTTGATCCTAAAGTTCAGTCAGCTTTGTTCCCGAATGAATCAGGCTTGGTTTTACCACATCCTATTTCAGCAGATATGTCAGTAATGAGACTAAGCTTGTGGTCAGGTTTATTACCGGCTGTTTCTAATAACCAAAAGAGACAACAAAGCCGAGTTCGCTTATTTGAAACTGGCTTAAGGTTCTTACCAGACACTAACTCTGAAATGAATATTCGCCAAGAAGCTATGTTAGCAGGTGTTATCTCAGGCACAGTTAATGGAGAATATTGGGATGGTAACCCAAGAGCAGTTGATTTCTACGATATTAAAGGTGATGTAGAAGCATTACTGGCCAAAACTGCGTCAGTAGGTAATATCGAATTTTTGCCGATGGTAAGCGGCGATAGAAACTCTGCTGCCTTGCACCCAGGACAATCAGCACAAATTACCAGAGACGGTAATGTGATTGGGTATGTTGGGGCCGTTCATCCACAAATAGAAAAAACTATCGGCTTAAACGGAAAAACTTTTGTTTTTGAACTAATCTTGTCAGAGATTGAAGTTAGAAACTTACCGGACGCAAAGCCAGTTTCTAAGTATCCATCCAATAGAAGAGATATCGCCGTAGTTGTAAAAGAAGCTGTTAATGCTGGCGAGATCTTAAAAGAAATTAAAAATATTGGCGGAAATCAATTGGTTGACCTAAACTTGTTCGATGTGTACCGTGGAGAAGGTATAGAAGATGGCAATAAAAGTTTAGCCATCTCTTTAGTACTACAAGATGTTGAAAAAACATTGGAAGAACAGGATATTAGTACTAAAATTGATCAAGTAGTGAATATGTTAACTGATAAATTTGACGCGACGCTAAGGCAATAAAACTATGGCATTAACCAAAGCAGAAATAGCAGAACAGTTGTTTGAAAAAGTAGGTCTTAATAAGGCCGACTCAAAAGGTTTAGTTGAAGAGTTTTTTGAAAAAATTCGTTCAACCTTAGAAAGTGGCCAACAAGTTAAGCTTTCTGGCTTTGGTAACTTTGAGCTGCGTGAGAAAAAGTCACGCCCAGGTAGAAACCCAAAAACGGGCGAAGATATTCCAATCTCTGCTCGTCGAGTTGTAACTTTTAGACCTGGTCAAAAGCTAAAGGCTAGAGTTGAAGTTGGCACTGCTGAACTAGTAAAGCAGGAAAAGTAGACTCAAAATTAAAGTATAAAAAAACCAGCCTTTAAGCTGGTTTTTTTTATTCTATTAAAACATTATTTATAGAATAAGCTTTAGTAGAAACCTTGTGGCGTGCGACTGTCACTATTAAGTGATGCTAAATAGTCTAACCAGAAGTTTGCTGGGTTATATCCGTCGCCTTTTTTAACAACTTTAAAGCCCGCTGACTTTGCTTCTGCAACTTTGCTAGCTGGCGCTGCTTTTTTAGCTGATTTTTTTGCCTTTGCTGGCTCTGCCGCTTTTGCCGCTGGAGCTGAACCAGACAATTCTTGAGTCATCTCTTCAATAGCAGCTAGTCGAACGTTTTTACCGCCATCGATGCTGTACCAACCACTCTTTACTTCAACTGATGGCTCTTTTCCATTTTTAGCTACGTAAGCTGCTGTGAAGTCAGACAAGACCTGATCTTTGTCTAGTTTACTCATTATATTTACCTAAATAATTATTTTAAAAAAGATGAAGTTTATTTATACAAACTTTCAAGGTAAATTTCAACTTTACAGAGAAATTAGACTATAAAAGAACGTTTTTCGCCTTAAATGCTCGTCAAAGTGCACAATATAAATAAAAGCGCGTAGAATATTGGAGTATTGTTTTTTTGGAGAAATTTTATGTCTGTAGAAGTAAACCAATTGATTTCCTATTTAGATGAACTGCTTGATTCTAATAATATAAAAGATTTTTGCCCGAATGGACTTCAAGTAGAAGGTTGCTCCAAAATAAAAAAAATAGTAACCGGGGTAACCGCTTCGGAAGCATTAATAGATGCTGCAATTGAAAATAAGGCTGATGCGATATTAGTGCATCATGGTTATTTCTGGAAAGGTGAATCTGACCCGATAACAGGCATGAAAAAAAGGCGTATTGCAAAGCTACTTAAACATGACATTAATTTAGTAGCCTATCATTTGCCAATAGATGTTCATTTTGAATTTGGCAACAATATACAGCTCGCTAAAAAACTAAATATTACAAATGTTAAACCATTTCCAGGGATAAAGCCGAAAGGGATAGTAATGCAAGGCGAGTTACTCACAGGTACAACAGCCAACAAGTTAGCTAAACTAATAAAACTGAACTTATTGCGTGAGCCATTAGTTAATGCAGTAAGAGATGAAGATATTAGAACTGTAGCCTGGTGCACAGGAGGTGGGCAAAGTTATATAGATGTGGTCGCAAATGCTGGAATTGACGCATTTATTACAGGTGAAGCATCAGAACAAACTATTCACAGTTCTAGAGAGCAAAATATCGATTTTTTTGCAGCAGGTCATCATGCTACCGAGCGTTACGGTGTACAAAGTTTAGGTGAGCATTTAGAAGAGCACTTCAACCTCGATGTTTCATTTATAGATATTCACAATCCGGTTTAATATGACAACTACAGACCAAAACTTTGATGATAGAAAAGGCACTTTTAGGAAGAACATATACGGAACTAGTAAAGGCAGAGTTAGAGAGGCTGTACTAACTAGAGACTTAAAACAGTATATTGACTTTAACCTAGATTCTGGAAAAACACTTTCTGTTCTTGATGTGGGTGGTGGGCAAGGACAACTTGCAATTAGACTCGCAGAGCTTGGCCATGACGTGACGTTAACCGACATATCAGAGGAAATGTTAACTATAGCCAAACAGGCTGCGCAGGAAAAAGAGCTAGAAAACATCAATTTTAAGTGTCTTCCGTTACAAGAGTTATCAGAAAACCTTAATGAAAAATATGACTTAGTACTTTGCCATGCGGTATTTGAGTGGTTAGAAAAACCAAGAGAAGCGTTTTCAATTCTTAATGCCTTATGTAAACCTAGTGGCGCTATTTCTTTTATGTTCTATAACAAAATAGGTCAAACATTGAGTAATCTGGTGTATGGGAATTTTGACTACATAAGAGCGGGTATGAAGGCGAAGAGGGTTGTAAAGTTAAACCCTCAGTCTGCATTAGAACCTGCAGATGTATACCAGTGGGTATCAGAAGAAAGGCTTACCATTGCAATCAAATCTGGTGTTCGAGTGTTCCATGACTACATAAGAGATGTTAATAAATGGGAAAGTGATGTTGATAACATATTAGATATGGAGCTAAAGTACAGTCAGTTAGCCCCATATACTGAAATTGGGCGTTATATGCATCTCATTTTAACTAAAGTATAGGAAATAAAATGAAAATATATGGATCGTTAACTTCTCCTTACGTTAGGAGACTTCGCATTCTACTGGCGTCTACGCCCTACGATTTTGAGAATACAAATATATTTGGGAGCGACAGGGAAAAGCTTAAAAGCGTGAACCCAACGTTAAAAATACCTATGTTTGAAGACACCGATAATATTAACTTACCGTTATTATTGGATTCAAACTTAGCTTTTGAATATGTACAAGAAGTATTAGACCTTGCACCACTTAATTGGCAAGAAAAGAATGACTTAGCACTAATTAATAGTTGTAACGACTCTCTTGTTAATATGATGATTTTAAAACGATCTGCGGTAGATACAAGCGAAGATAAGCTGTATTTTAATATCCAGAGAGAACGAAGCGAAGCAACGTTTTCTTATTTTGATAGCAAGCTAGGAGAGGGTGGTTTAGCTGAATGGAACTATGTAACCATTAGTTTGTTAGTATTAATCGAATGGGCTGGATTTAGGGACTTATATGAATTCTCTAAACAGAAGAACATTCTAGAATTTATAGAACGTAATCAAAGTCAATTAGGTGTTTCAGAAACAAGCCCAGTAGAATAGAGGCATAAAAAAGCTCTTAAACATATTAAGAGCTTTTTACTTATACTAGGTGGTACATTAAGCGTTTACATAATCCATGCATAGCTCATTTTTAAGAATACACTTCTGGTATTTTTTGTAACTTTACTCAAATCATCATCTTGATAACCGCCATCGGAATAACCTACAAAAAATAATGTTTGTGGATTGACCTTGTACGAAAACAATAACTGTGCAGAAACACTTTTGTAATTTGAATTAAAGTCATCTCTGACTTCTGGTAAGTAGTTTTCAAGCGTTCTTTCAATGTCATAACCTACAACAGATAGTCGTAAAAAACTTCGTATATTAAACTGATAACTTAACCTTAAATCAATTAAGTTAGCAGTATAAATATCATCGCCTTTATACTTCATGTTTGATAGCTTTAACGCTAGTTTCGTTTCTAAGTGTTTATTGGCGTGCCATGTGATTTTAGGCTCCCAAACAAATACATCACTTAGTCTCGAGTTACTATAATCGATACCTGTACCTAGTCTTAGGTAATTACCTAGCCAGATATGCGACGTAGGCTTAAACTCCATCCAAGAACTGAATGAAACTTCATCAAACTCTTTAGTATTTCCATCTATTGCTAACGTTGTTTCATCAATTCGATTGCCAACTTTAGTGCGAGCTGCTATCCCATGGCGTAAAAATGATTGCATAGGACCATTAACGTTCAAATACATCTCAGCTTCTTGCTCAATTTTTTCACCGCGTTGGTTATGTGTCCAATCTACATCGCCAGACAATTGAACCCTAGTCCACCAATCATCATCGTTACCACGCCAAATATGGCCACCGCCAATAACTGTCTTTTTATGATCAGTATTATTAAAGAAAGCTAAGTCGGCCCTAAAGCTTTCACCAATATTCATGTGTGTCATATCAAAAAACCAATCACGGTTGGTATGGTTATAATGGATTCTATACGCTGTATCGGTGCCGTTAATCTTGTCAGCTCTTAACTCTTGCTCTGAGCTATAGTCACCAGAGTTTTTTATATCATCTATGTAACTTTGAGCTAAATATGTATCTGAAGATAATACTTGTATGTTGACGCGATTATTTTGGTTTGGTTGATAACGGGTATCTAAGCTCGTTAAATAGTTATGATATTCACTATTTTTACGAATGGTTGTTGTTGCGCCCATTTTTAAGTCATCATTTACAGAGTAACTATATCGTAACGCACCATTTGTTGTTTTTTTATCTACTTCATAAACATTGGAGCCTAAATTACCAGGAAGTAAAAATAGTGATGTTTTGTCATTGGCAACAAAACCACCGAACGAATGATCGCCCATTTTACCGGTTACTTTGGCGCCATAGTCAGGGTCTTGTATATTACGAGTATAAATAAGGCTTAATGGAGTACTAAAGTAATCTTCGTTGGCTAAAAAGAAGGAACGTTTTTCTGGCGTAAATAAAGCAAATGTATTGTTAACATTTAGTTGTCCTGAATCCGCTTCTACTTGGGAAAAATCTGGGTTTAGTGTGGCGTTTAAAGTCACATCGGGTGTTATACCCCATTTAAAGTCTAATCCAACATCGGTATTAGATTCGTCTTCCCAGTCTTCAATGGTTGTTTGGTTGTTTGTTGTATTAATTTCTCTGGTTTGTGTTTGTCCACTAACTAACGTCGGTACTACCGTTAAGTTATTTCCTTGTTTGGCACCTCTGAACCCTTGCAGTGTAGGCATTTGACAAACCCAACAATCCTGGCCTTGATCCATTTTTGCGTTTGATAATCTTAAACGTTCATCTCTAGGGTAAAACCTAACGAGTTCATAACCCCATTGCTGAATATCGAGGCGGTCATTGAAGTTTAAAATTCTTAACGGGATTGCAATTTCTACCGTATAACCAAACTCTGTAATCTTACCTGCAGAATCCCATATACCGTTCCAAGACGAACTCTCACGGCCAGTAAGTGCGTTTTCTATAGAGTCTGTTTGAGTACCTAAAGGGTTAATAAAAAACTGATAGGCTAGGGTATCGTCGTTAAAACTATCTATTTTTAGCCCGACTAAATCATCATTCCAGTTTTTGTCACGGTCACTTAAAAAAGCGCGGATTTTATGAGGTTCAGGATCATAAGCTTTAAAAGCAACATATAGGTTTTCACCATCTTCCATCATAAACGCTTCTGTTTGAACAGGAGACGGTATATTTTCATGGGGAAACGTAACATTATTCACTAAAAAGCGACGTGCTTTTGTCCATATAGCTTCGTTTATATGGCCATCAATAGTGATAGGTTTATGGATACGTGGAATTTCAGTAGGTGCAACTAAATCAGAAGTAATGTGTTGCAAGTCCGTTTGTTCTACTTTTGCATTAGAAAAAGCAGAGGTGCACAGAAAGAGCACTGCTACCTGAGTGGTAAATCCTTTCTTCATTTTGGTCTCAATTTATTGTATTTTATTCTATAAGAGAAAATGACGTCTAAGTTATAGTAAAATATTCTACACAAATAATGGATAGTAGGTTGTAAATTGCGGTGAGCAACAAAACGGCAAAGTTAAGTCGTTTAGGAAAATGTAATTAAGTTAACCGTTTCAACGAGAGCTTTCTTTGTATAAGGTTTTTGAAGAAACTCTGTATTTGTAGTTTGATAATCATCATGTTTCAACTTGCCGTCTGTGAAACCTGAAGTAAATATGACAGGCAAAGTTGGTACCGACTCTTTGATTCTATTAGCAACATCCTTTCCAGTGAGACCATTGGGTAAAATAATATCAGTGAATAAGAGGTCTATCTGAGGGTTCTCTTCAAACAAATCTAACGCTTCTAAGCCATCTGTTGCCAACAATACGTTAAAACCAAGTTCATTAAATATGTGGCAGGCCACTTTCGCCACCATTTGAGTATCTTCAGTTATTAGTACTGTTTTACCCGTGAAATCAGTTACTAAGTCCTGCTCTTGTATTAGTTTCTGCTGTTTATCCTGATCATTTTCAACAGTGTTACCTGCCGGTAAATAAACGTTAAATGTTGTACCTTGGTTAATTTTTGACTCTACAGCTATATAACCAGAGCACTGATCCACGTAACTATAAATCATACTCAAGCCTAAGCCTGTGCCTTTTGTTAATGCTTTAGTGCTAAAGAAGGGATCGAATATTTTATCTATTACTTCAGGTGTCATACCTTTACCCGAGTCTTTAAACTGAATAAGTGTGTAATTGGCAGGGGTTAAGTATTGGCTAAGCTTGTCTGCTTCTTTAACTACTTTATCTTTAATAGAGATTGAAAATGAACCTTTGCCATCCATAGCGTCACGAGCATTTATAGCCATATTCAAAAACATGCTTTCTAATTGGGCATGATCACCAGCCAATTTGCGGTTACTACATTCATCACTAAGAGTAAACTCAAACTGTGCGCCAAGTGCGGTTTTAATAAGAGGGACTACAGACGTTAAAATATTATCAATTACAACAGTGTTTTTATTAAAAGGCTGCCTTTTAGAGAAAGCTAATAGGCTTCGCGTAAGTGATACGCCTTGTCGAGTAGCATCCGATATAGCATTTAAATATTCTTGACTTTTATTTTCGTTTTGGTTTTCTAATTGGCTAGAAAGGATTTCACAATTACCTAATATAATTGTTAATAAGTTATTGAAATCGTGAGCTACTCCGCCAGTAACCAAGCCAATAGAGTCCATTTTGTGAGCTCTAAAAGCCAAATCTTCTTGTTCTTTTTGTTTACTAATATCGCGCTCAATCGCTACAAAATGGGTAGTCACTCCGCTTTTGTCTATAATCGGCGAGATATCTACCTCATTAAAATAAGCCTGTCCGTCTTTTGAATAGTTTGTTAACAAAACACGAACAGGTTCTGAAGACTGTAATGCATTTTTTAATACATCTAAGTTCTTTCGTTCAGTTTCTTTACCTTGCAGCAAACGTGGACTCTGGCCAATTATATCTTGGCGACTATATCCAGTGACTCGCTCAAAAGCCTCATTTGCATAGACGATAGTAGGTCCTGGCTTTTCTAGTTCTGCTGTCGTTATCAATACGACATCATTGGCTTTGTCTATAGCCGTTCTTAATAGTTTTAACTCGTTTCTAGAAGACTTCTCAGATGTGATATCTTGAAAGTAGAAACTTAGCCCTGTTGCAGTAGGGTATATCCGAATAAAGTAATCGCAGCCTTTGTAAGAAAATTCAAAGTTATCACTTGATGTATTATTTAACGCGTATTTTATATGCGCTAGTATATCCGGCTCCTCAAAGAACCGCGTTGTTTCTTTTAATTTCATTCCAATACAGTTTTGTGGAAGTTGAAGCATGATCTCGGCTCTAAAATTAACGTAATCTACAAACAAATCCTCAGTTACACTAATAAAACCGTCTTCCATGTTTTGTAAAATACCCTCTCTTTTGGCGGCAAGCTGCTCTAATTGATTCTTAAAGTCTTCTAATTTTGAATTGTTGATAGAGCTAGCGAACCAAACTATTTCACCGCTGTTTGGATTGGTAATTGGAGTTAGAAAGGTTTCAATATGCTGAATTAGTCCCTTGCCGTCATCAAACCGGTACTCAAAACTAATTGATTGGTTGCTTTTGACCGCGCTACGCCATTTAGTTTTAACTCTATCAACGTCGTTTTTTGAAACAAAAGAAAGCCAGTTAATTTTAAATGTAGGTAGATTATCCCCAATAAATGTTTTAAACGTCTCATTTACAAATAGTACGGTGCCATCATTTTTAATAATGACTAGGTAAGTAGGTAATGAGTTTGCTAATAGTAAAAAGGTTCGGTTAGAGAAATTAAAGTATTTGTTGTTTTCAGCTGTACTATTCGAGCTATTTTTATCAGTGTCTTTTGATCTGTTGTCGTTGCTAAAATTTACACCTACTTTTTTATTAAGCAATAACCCTATACCTACGCCGGCTAACAACGCTGCAACAAGGCAAAATGTGGCAATAATAATCATGTAGGAAAGTTCTCATTGTTAATTTTTTAAAAATTAGATTTTGTTTCATAACTTAGTATAGGTAATTATTTAATTTATAGACTATAAATATTCTAATAGAAACAATGTGGTTGAACTTACGCTTTAGTCACTGTCTGGAATATGGAGTTCATTAAAATATGGTTGTAGTAGGAAATGTTCAGAAAGTAAAAACTGTTCATATTTTGTTAGTGGACGACGTTAATCTTATGTGCCAATTCCTTAATGAAACGTTGAGAGTTATACCTGGTGTTGAGTGCCACACAGCATCAAGAGTAAGCACAGCCGATACATTGCTGCAAAGATACGATATGGAATTAGCTATAATTGATCTAAATTTGCCTGATGGGTCGGGCCTAGAAATAGTAAAACAAATTCGAAAAGGCGAATGCAAAGGCAATCATGATATTCCTGTGTTAATTTTTTCTGGAAATACCTATAAAGAGGCGGTAAAGGAATGCTTAATGTTCCAGGTTAGCGACATTATAGCTAAACCTATTGTTGCTCTAGAGTTAAGAAAACGTGTCCAGAATCATCTAAACAAGAGGGCCAACATCAATACCGCCGAACATTTTCAAGAAATAGATAAAAAACTTCGCGAAGCAAACCCTCCAAAAGAGGTTAAAGTTAAATCATCGGTCGTTAAGAATGAGCCTTCGGAGCAAACTAAAGTTAGAAAACAGTTAGAGAGCTCTGATAGTGAGGCTGTAAATCAATTTATTAAATGGCCATCTGACGCGACTACTGGTTTTCATCAAATAGATAGAAGGTTAAAGGATTTATGCTTCCAACTTAACCATTTTCATTTTTACAGGACGGATAAAGAAACATATCCAACTGCAAAAGAAGACATCAAACAAATAAGAATGTGTTTGGACGACTTAAACTATGCGATAAAACCTATAAAAGCATCAAATCCCGACCTCGCAATCTGGAAACCATTTTCAGAACGAATAAAAATGATTTCAGAACTACCTTTTGACAAGTACTCAACGCCTAAACTTGCCCTTCAGGGTAAAGGTCAGTTTAGTAAGAGTTTACGAACTGCGTGGATGGGCATACTTACTAAACCTATCATTCAAAGAAAAAAGTAGCGAAATATGAAAAATACATTTTGTGTTGATGATCTGATTATGAACTTTGAAGGGTTACCAGAAGTGATGTTGATAGACGCTTTAGAATCTTATTGCAGCGAAGCTCAGGTTTATATTACTGAATTACGCAGCGCTGATTTAGAAACGTCTGTTAGACATGCACACAGCGTAAAAACCATGTCAAAAATGGTCGGCGCTCGATTTATGGCAACTATTTGTGAAGAGTTTGAAAAAACAGAGGGTAATGGGAAAGTAAAAAAGGAACATATTTTGGCGCATTGGCCTGAAGTGAAAATAGAAATTGAAACTTACGTAGCTAGCCTAAAGTACTAGTTTAAAGTACAGAGCCATTTACATTTAGAAAATTGGTTGCGGGAGCCGGATTTGAACCGACGACCTTCGGGTTATGAGCCCGACGAGCTACCAGACTGCTCCATCCCGCGCCAGTAGACTGAATATTTATATTTACTTCGTTTATTCGTAACGAAGGGCTACCAAAAATTGGTTGCGGGAGCCGGATTTGAACCGACGACCTTCGGGTTATGAGCCCGACGAGCTACCAGACTGCTCCATCCCGCGCCAGTAGACTGAATATTTATATTTACTTCGTTTATTCGTAACGAAGGGCTACCAAAAATTGGTTGCGGGAGCCGGATTTGAACCGACGACCTTCGGGTTATGAGCCCGACGAGCTACCAGACTGCTCCATCCCGCGCCAGTAGACTGTATGTTTTTTAAAGGTCTTTGCATACTTAATGACCGAACTTCGGCACAGCGTGCTTCAGCGAGGTGCGTATACTAACGACTTAAAATTTTAATGCAACACTTGAATTAAAAAAACTGTAATAAATAGGTCTTTCGTATAAATTTGCTATAATGTCTGCAAATTTTCTAAGTTTAGTGATTATGCCAAATTTTATAGCTTTAACATCAGCGGGAATAGAGCCGCTATTAGCCGACGAACTAATTGAACTAGGGGCAACAGAAGTTAGCCCAAGATTGCAGTCTGTTCACTTTTCAGCCACCTTTGAAGTCGCCATTAAAGTATGCTTCTGGTCGCGCCTAGCGACTCGTGTTTTGAAACACGTAATTGATATTAGTGGTAACACCAAGGAAAAAATATATAACGGTGTTATTGGCTTTGATTGGCACCCATACTTTACTAAAACAGATAGTTTTGCCGTAGAGTTTGTCGGAACTGACAAAAGTATAAGAAACAGTCAATTTGGTGGCCTTATCGTAAAAGATGCTATCGTTGACAATATCCGTGAAGAAACGGGTAAACGCCCTGACATCGACAAATCAGATCCTGATTTAAAAATCCACGCTCGATTATTTAAAGGTCGCTGTAATATCTATGTCGACTTTTCCGGGTCATCACTACATCAGCGTGGTTATCGAGTTGAGCAGGGCGCAGCACCTTTAAAAGAGCACTTGGCGGCCGCTATAATCAAACGAAGCGGTTGGGATCAGAGCAGCCCATTTGTCGACCTTTTTGCAGGTTCAGCTACGTTATTAATTGAAGCTGCGATGATGCACATAAAAAGAGCACCTGGTCTTAATAAGCGAACTTTCCCTTTTGTTAAACACCCTGAGTTTTCGGTAAACAAATACAATGCGTTGCGCCAAGAGGCTATTGATGCAGAAGTACCAGCAACAACACAATTTATTGGTTTTGAAATTTCTAATTATGTAATAGGTAAAGCCGAGTCCAATATTGCTGAAGCTGGTTTGGAAGAAGTAATAAGTATTAATCAACAAGACGCAGCAAATGCAACGGTTAGCAAAAAGCTTAAACCTGGCTGGATTGTTTCAAATCCTCCATACGGTGAGCGTATTGGTGATGCAATTGAATTACTATCTTTGTTTAAACGATTAGGTTTAAACTTCAAAAAGAATTATGAAAACTGGCATGTTTCTTTATTAACGGGCCAAACCTTATTGCTAAAATTATTAAGGTTGCAAAAAAGCAAAGAGTTCAAACTCAAAAACGGACAAATAGAGACCGTTTTAGCAAACTATCAATTAACACCTCAACAATGTGAACTATCAGAAAGCGCACAAAACGGTGAATATTACTTATCTAAAGATGGTCAAGCGTTTTCAAAGCGAGTGGATAAAAACCTAAAACGTTTAAAGAAGTGGGCTAAAAAAGAAGACATTTCTTGTTATCGAGTTTATGACGCCGACATACCAGAGTATAACGTTGCGGTAGATTATTATGATGGTCGCGTTGTAGTTTACGAATACCAAGCTCCAAAAACCATAAAAGAAAGCGTTGCAGAAATTCGTCTTTTAGATGTCCTTAGTATTCTTCAACAAAAATTTGATTTAAATGCTGAAAACTTTTCTATCAAAGTGAGAAAAGCACAGAAAGGTAAA
>Ga0209603_1000549_pt1 | contig 45416 bp, 35 predicted proteins | sample COGITO_mtgs_1206_FD_184812 | JGI IMG/M metagenome (GOLD analysis project Ga0209603, IMG submission 184812) | Pelagic marine microbial communities from North Sea - COGITO_mtgs_120607 (SPAdes) (version 2) | ecosystem: Environmental > Aquatic > Marine > Epipelagic ...
TACACGCTGTCATTTTCTATTTTTTCAAAGATCGTTTGCCAAAGCTATTACCCCTTAGCGGGTGCAAATATAAAACGCTTTTTCTCCACCCACAACACTAGTGAGTAAAATTATTTGAAGTTTTTTTTTGATGTAAAATAAACACTTGCTTAACAGTCAATTATGCTACTGAAAAAAATTCCAAATTAATCCAAATCGTATGATACTGTCTCGATAGGGATATCCTACTGCGCTGTAATAATCGTATCCTGTTAAGGAAGCATTTGCATGTTCGTACTTGAAATAGATACGGGTTTGCTGGATTTTCCCATTAAAGAAGACATCTAACCGTGGAAAATTCCCGATCTCTTGACGATCCTGTCGCATAAAGTCGCCTAAGAGAGGATTATATTGGTCGGCATAATAATTCGTAAAATAATGCCCCGTGATTCCAGTTTGCATATACAAGGCCTTCTTAAATAAATGAGAACTAAAACTTAGGGTGGTTCTTACATTCCATTCTGGAACGTTAATAGGAGGACTAGACGAATTGTCTGCCAACATTACTTTTTGATATTGCGCGGTAGTCGTTAAACCAAATTTCCAAAGGCTGTAGTGCGAACTGTAACGCGCCTTTAGATAGGTGATGGTTTCTGGGGCTTGGACGACCTCAGCCAAAAGGGTTTGTGGGAGTAGTGTTTCTTCCGTCTGTTCTGGAAAAACTTGATTGTAATAGGTGTAATTGTCTAAGCGCTGAACAAAGCCAGATAATGCACCCCATAGAGGATGAGATAAAGTCGCTGAGAGACTGGTGATTTTTTCGTTGGCTAAATCATCATTGTACCAATTGTAATTGGTGTAGGCGCTTCTGTAACGAATAAAATTAAAGTTGGGACTCTTATTGATAAAACTGGCTTTCGCCTGAAAGAAAACATCGTTTGCTAAGGTGATTTTAGCCTGAAGACTGATTTCATCACTTAAACGTTCACTAAATAAGGTTTTATTAAAGTGAGCAGTAAAATCAAAGCCACGCCATAAAAAGGCATAGTCTGCGTTGAGAAAAGTTTGGTTTGCCTCCAAATTCAAGGGTAAGGCTTCATTAGCATCTTCCTCTGGTACACTCCCCTCTTCTGAATCATCTTGGGGTAAAAGAATATTGTAGTCAATGGCAGAAATCTCTAGTCCAGCGGTAAGCTTTCCTAATAAAGGATTGTCGTACTCTGTTTGGAATCTGTTTTTTAAAATCGCCCATTGTACCTCATCAAGAACCGAGACTCCAGCTTCTCTTTGACCAAAGTAAGCAGCGTTTTGTGGATCCTCATAACGATAGAATTTAGACTCATTCATGATTTGTTGCCCCACGGTCCAGGACGAGCCCGTACTGTCTTTTGCATGAACTAAAGCATAGTTGTGTTCGAAAAAAGATCTTTTCCCTTTAAGGTTATTTAATGCTGTCGATAGTTTTACTTCTAAAACAGGGCGCTCAAGAAAGTCTGGATCTCCGGTTTCAAAGAGGGGAATACCTTCTTCGGTTATACCACCGTTTTCTTGGTTTTCATGGTTTTGATTGACATAGTGCATTTTTGCCTTATAGCGTTCGTTCAAACTTTGATAGGTCATCGACCATCGAAAAGCGGTATTGGCAGAGCGTTGATTGAGGTATTTCCCTAAAGATCGCATACCGCGAAAAGCGAATGCAAAATTAAACTGCGGACTGGTATTGACACTGATCGTCGCATCTGTCATCTGTCCTTGTTCCATGGTGGTTCTAAAGAACAATTCAGTCAAAGGTGTAGGGACATGGTAATACTTTACGTCTTCAATTTCAAAATAACCATAGTGTTTTGACCGGGCTCCCATCTGCGGCTGTAAAGAGGTTTCTGTAAAGTCATGCCCTAAACGGTTAAAGGCAGAGCCTAAATTGACAAAAGGCAGTAACTCAAAGTAATCTTCACGCAAGAAGTTAAACTTGTATTCTTTTTGAATCGTTAAAGTGGTATCGACATAAACCGTTCGTTTTCCTTGCTGATAGATTTCATACATATCAATAGTCGCAGTATCTGCAACAACTTCTTCCAGTTCTTCGATAATCAATCCTTTTTTTGGAGCAAGGCTATCCTTTTTAACTGCTAGGGTGTCTTGGGTTTGTATTGTTTTTTCTAGCGTGGAGGTCTCAATGATAGTAGTCGCCTCGTCAAGAGGGTTCTTTTCTGTTAGCTCTTGGGATAAGAGGCTTTGCAAGCCAAATAAAAAAAGGAGGAAAAAATACCGTTGTGGCATGGATAATATGTTTTGTGCGAAGTTATAACTAAATTTGAATAGATGTTTGAATTTATTTTTGGTCATCGACCATCAACATCAAGCGATTTATTCAATGAAGCAACTCCCTACACAACTCACCCAATTTGTAGAAGCCGGTACAGACGAAGCCGGGAGAGGTTGTTTAGCGGGACCTGTTACTGCAGCAGCAGTTATTTTACCTAAAGATTTTTCGCACCCTTTGTTGAACGACTCAAAAAAGTTGACTAAAAAACAGCGCTATGCACTGCGTCCCATTATTGAAACAGAAGCCCTTGCCTTTGCCGTTGCACATTGTAGCGTGCAAGAAATTGAAGCAATCAATATCTTAAATGCTTCGATCAAAGCGATGCATAAAGCCATTAGTGGTCTTTCTACTTTACCTGAATTTATCGCCGTAGACGGGAACCGTTTTCATCAATATAAAGACATTCCCCACGAATGTATCATTAAAGGAGATGGTCGATACTTAAATATTGCGGCGGCCTCTGTTTTAGCAAAAACCTATCGGGATGATGTAATGATGGCTTTAGATCTTGACTACCCACAATATCACTGGAAAACAAACAAGGGCTATCCTACTAAATCCCACAGAGATGGAATAAGAAATACGGGCGCGAGCCCTCATCACAGAAAAACTTTTCGATTACTTCCAGAACAACTAGAAATTGATTTTTGAGTTTCTTAATTTTGCACCCATAACACATCCTATGAATTTCCAACTACTTCTTCGATTCGCAATTAAATCATTCTTATGTGTCTTTTTATTTTACGCCTGTGAAACGACACAACAGAAGAACTCAAATCTAGTAGATTGGATTCCGCAAAACACCTCCTTAACGATTCAACTCAACAACCCAAACGAAGTTTCAAATGCGCTTAAGAATAATCCTGTATTAAAACACCTACCAGAAAGCCTCCCAGAGCTTTCTAAAAAAATGATCGCCTTTGACAAGCAGGCGACTTCACCAAAAATTTTTAATCTTACGCCTTACGGCAAAAATGAAAAGGCCTTAAGTATTGTTTATAAAGCGCCTCTTGACAGCACCTATCTCTCTTACCCCAAAGAAGAATACAGCGGGGAAGCCATTTACCTAACCCAAGAAAACGAAATCACTCTTTACACTGCTTTTATTGATGGTTTTACTTTACATGCTGATACTAAGATTGTTTTAGAGAATTGTATTCGCAATTACCAACAAAAGGCTAGAGGAATTAACGACCCTTCTTTTTACGATATCGTAAAAACAGCCGATAATAGTGCCCCAGTAAACATTCATGTCAAAGGACAAGAAGAAGGCTTGATTAAGGAAGTGATTGGTCAACTGCCATTGTTTCCAAAAGTTGGCCAAAACTGGGCAAGTCTAGACCTCAACATTACAGCAAATGCCTTTGAGGTAGATGGTTTAGTTCAAGTAATCGATTCTATTGGGGATCCAATAGGCTTATTACAATCTAGTGAACCAAAGAAAACCCTAATCTCTCAGGCGATCCCTGTACAAATGACTTCGGTATTTTTAATGACCTTAGACAATATTCAACTATTAGAAGACAAGTTTAAAAAATGGGTGCGCTTTCTCAACCTCGCCACATTAACGACCGATCTCACTGCACTAAAAGGCATCGATGAATTAGGCATAGTCCAATTGAAAAATGACATTGCGTTGATTTTTCATTTGAGTAACGAAGCCACTGCAGAGGCTAACTTTATCCCAGAAAGTCAGCAGAAAAAATATCGCGACATTCCTTATTACAAAACTTCTTTGTCGAGAGAGTTGAGTTTATTGGTGATGAGCTTAGGGGAACAAGTCAACGCAGAATGGGTGGCTAAAATCGATGACTTCTTGTTCTTTGCAGAAAGTGAAGCGGGCATCAAAACATTAATCGCTGCGTATAAAGACGAAAAAACATTAGAGAAATCTTTAGCTTTTCAACGCTTCGCGGAAGAAACGCTTTCTGACAAAAGCAATCTATTATGGATTGGTAATACCGCAGCTATAAAAAAGCAATTCTCAGAGAAGACGTTTTGGAAAGCCATAGAAAGCGACAAAATCCCCTATATTGCATTTCAAGGCGTAGTTGAAAACGATTATATGCATTTGCATTATCGACTTTCTCAAAACGAAATCAAACAGAATGACAAGACTACGACTAATGTCGCTTTGATCTCTTTAAAAAATACAGTTTCCACAAAACCGCAGTGGCTCAAAAACCACCGAACTAAAGAGAGAGATATTGCCGTTCAAGACGAACAAAACATTCTTTATCTGTACTCTAATACGGGAACACTTTTTTGGAAAAAGCAACTGGAGAGAAAAATCATTGGGGATATACAACAGGTCGATTTATACAAAAACGGCCGCCTACAAATGGCCTTTAGAACAGCAGAGCGTTTTTACATTTTAGATCGTAACGGAAAGGTCGTCCCGCCCTTCAACAAAAAAATCAAAACCAATAGTACAGCACAGCCTTTGGCTATTTTTGATTATGATCAAAGTAGAAATTATCGCTTTGTTCTGGCACAAGACCAAAACGTTTTGATGTTAGACAACAAAGGCAAAAAGGTCAATGGTTTTAAGTTTACCAAAAGTGCTTCGGCCATTAGTGCACAGCCTAAACATATTCGCATAGGGAACAAAGATTACATTTTGATCAAAGAGGAAAGCGGAAAGATTAACATCCTGAGCAGAACCGGGCAGAGCCGCGTAAAAATCAAGGAAGAATTTAAAGCGTCGAATCAAGCTATTTATGCTTATTTAAAAACCTTTACTACCACAGATCAAGCAGGAAATTTAATTCAAATTGATCCCAAAGGAAATGTCATCACCACAAATCTAGGTTTAGAAGCTACGCATGAAATTACAGCGACCACAAAATCTTTGGTCACATTGACCAACAATATTTTAACCATAAAAGGGATTCCTGTGACGCTGCCTTATGGACAATATAGCGTCCCGCAAATCTTTTACCTCAACAATATTGTTTATGTGAGTGTAACAGATGTCGAAGCGCAAAAAGTCTATCTCTATTACAGTGATGGCAAAGCCGTGAGTGGCTTCCCAGTTTATGGAGTTTCTGCCATAGATTTAAGCAATGCAGATAAAGACAAGGCTTTAGAGTTTGTTGTACAGGGTGAAAATAAAGATCTATTGATCTACGAGATTAATTAGCGACCAGCTCTGCTTCAAAAAGTTCACTTAGGTGTACTAGAATTTTTGCCTTTACCTCATCCAAAGGGATCTCGCGTTTTAATTCAGCTGCTAAAGAAGTGACCGCTTTCCCTTGAATCCCACAGGGAACAATATAATCAAAGTACCCCAAGTCTGTATTGACATTTAAGGCAAAGCCATGCATGGTTACCCAGCGACTTGCTTTGACGCCCATGGCACAAATTTTACGGGCAAAAGGTGTTCCCACATCGAACCAAACGCCAGTTTCCCCCGCGCTCCTTTTGGCCGCAAGGCCATATTCTTTTAAAGTCAAAATAATGGCTTCTTCGAGTAGTCTAAGGTATTTGTGAATGTCGGTAAAAAAGTTTTCTAGGTCCAAAATGGGATAGCCGACTAACTGCCCCGGCCCGTGAAAGGTGATATCCCCCCCGCGATTGGTGGTGAAAAATTCAATCCCTTTTTCGGTGAGTTGTTGTTCGTTTAGCAATAAGTGCTTAGGCAAACCGCTCTTCCCTAAAGTAATTACGGGAGGATGCTCTACCCAATAAAAAAAATTAGGGGTAGGCACAGCAACCGCAGCAGCTCTATTGCTCTTTTTTAAGGTGACAATTTTCTGCAACTGCTGTTCTTGCAAATCCCAAGTGGGTTTATAGGACTGCCTGCCTAAGTCAATTACTGTGACCTGTTTGTTGCTTTTTTGATTCAAAACTGGTTGGTATTATTGAGGATAACCAAAGCTGCGATGGTTCCTGGCACCCAGCCACAAAGCGTAAGCAGAAAGACAATCACAATAGAACCGCAGCCCTGATCTAACACAGCCAAAGGCGGAAAGAGTATCGATAATAAAACGCGAAAAAGACTCATGGACAAAAAAATATTTTACTAGGCTAATTTAACAACTTTCAATTGTAGCAGACTCCTTATCTTTGCTAAAATTTTTACACTATGGCCGGTTTGAGCGAGCAGGAAATTATTCGAAGAGAGAAATTAGCAAAATTAAGAGCATTAGGGATAGATCCCTATCCTGCCCCACTGTATCCGGTTGATCACACTTCAGCAGATATAAAAAATACTTTTGCCGAAGGCAAAAAAGTGGTCATCGCAGGTCGTTTAATGTCCCGCCGTATTCAAGGTAAAGCCAGTTTTGCAGAATTACAAGACAGTAAAGGCCGTATTCAAGTTTATTTTAATAGAGATGAAATCTGTACAGGAGAAGACAAGACCCTTTATAATGAGGTCTATAAAAAACTCTTAGACATAGGGGATATTATAGGGATTGAAGGAACCTTATTTACCACTAAGGTCGGTGAGCAAACAGTGCAAGTGACCAACTTTTCTGTTCTAAATAAAACCTTGCGTCCGTTACCTTTACCTAAAACAGATGCAGATGGAAATGTTTACGACGAATTTAACGATCCAGAATTGCGCTACCGTCAACGTTATGTTGATTTAATCGTTAATCCAAAGGTAAAAGACACCTTTATCAAGCGAACAAAAATCACCAATAGTATTCGTTCGTTCTTTAACGAAAGAGAATACCTGGAAGTAGAGACACCTATTTTACAGCCTATTCCTGGAGGTGCTTCTGCCCGCCCATTTATAACCCACCACAACGCACTAGACATTCCTTTATACTTGCGTATTGCGAACGAGCTTTATCTAAAAAGATTGATTGTAGGAGGTTTTGATGGGGTGTATGAGTTTTCGAAAGACTTTAGAAACGAAGGGATGGACAGAACCCACAATCCAGAGTTTACCGTAATGGAACTCTATGTCGCTTATAAAGACTATTTCTGGATGATGGAAACCACTGAAGCCTTATTAGAAAAGGTCGCTATAGAATCGAATGGTTCTTCTGCGGTTACAGTGGGAGATAACACCATAGACTTTAAAGCACCTTATCCTCGTGTGCCGATTTTAGAAGCCATTAAGATTCATACAGGAGTGGATGTGTCTGAGATGGGAGAAGAAGCATTACGCGCTACCGCAAAAGACCTAGGTTTGGAAGTAGACGAAACCATGGGCGTAGGGAAATTAATCGATGAAATATTTGGGGAGAAATGTGAGCATCACTATATCCAACCCACCTTTATTACCGATTATCCAAAAGAGATGAGTCCTTTAACAAAGGAACACCGGGACAACAAACGCCTAACAGAACGCTTTGAATTAATGGTGAATGGAAAAGAACTCGCCAATGCTTATTCTGAGTTAAATGACCCTATCGATCAAAGAGAGCGTTTTGAAGATCAATTAAAATTGAGCGAAAAGGGAGACGATGAAGCCATGTTTATCGATCAAGACTTTTTGCGTTCGCTAGAATACGGAATGCCTCCTACCTCTGGAATTGGAATTGGAATCGACCGTTTGGTCATGTTAATGACCAACAATAGCTCAATTCAAGAAGTACTTTTCTTCCCGCAAATGCGACCAGAGAAAAAAGATGTTGAATTGACAGAGGAAGAAAAAATCATCCACGGTTTACTCAAAAAATCCAATCCTATTCTTCTAGCAACACTAAAAGAACAAGCGGGATTAAGCAATAAAAAATGGGATGTTTCTTTGAAAGGCTTAAGCAAAAAAGGCCTTACTAAGGTCGAAAAGAACGAAGAAGGCCTTTGGGTTAATCTAAATTAGAAGACTTTAAATTCTGTGCGGCGATTGGTCAAATGTTGTTGATCGCTACAACTCACACCATTGGTGCAGCTATTGAGTAGTTTGGTTTCACCATAACCCACGCCAATTAATCTCGAGGAGTCCACTCCTTTAGAAATCAAGTATTCGACTACATTTTTAGCTCGATTTTCTGATAAGGTCAAATTGAATTGATCGCTTCCTTGAGCATCGGTATGCGAACCTATTTCTACAATGGCGTTTAAATCATTCTCTAATACTTTGAGGACATATCGGTCAATAATCCGTTTTGCGCTAGCATTAAGTGCTGCACTCCCCAGAGCATAGTGAATGGGTAAAACCTTCCCTCTTTCTGGGATGGTACAAGGGACTTCTCTCCAGGCGTTCATTCCTCCTTTTTTGACCAACACTTTTTTAGTTACGTCTTTATAGACGGCAGGGATTGAGATTTTTCTTGTGGTTTCATCTTTGACTAAAACGCGACGTTGTATCGTTTGGGTTTTGGCAGGGATGGCTTGTTCACGGGTTTGGGCTGGACGACTTTCAACTTGACGGGTAATGAGTTTATACCGCCCATCAATACGACGTGCTGTGGTGTTTGCTGCTGCCACCATTTTTTCAACTGGAATATCGCGTTCGATGGCGGGAATCTCTCTGTAGTGGAACACACGACAATCTGCAGGATTAATTGAGGGACAGGCAGGATTTCAAAATCAAAGTTTTGAATTTTTATTAAAGGCTTTAAAAATCATTTATTAATTTCAAAGTCACATCTTTAAGGTAGAGAAATATGAAATTATATAGGACTATTAGTGGAGTTATTTTATTCTTTAGCAGCAGTGTTTTTGCGCAAGTGGCATTAGATTCTAAAGCTGAAAAAGCTCTTAGTGAAATAATGAAAGCTCAAGAATTTTATTGGAACAAAGGGGATATTGAAGGCTTTATGGAAGGTTACTGGAACAATGCTGAACTCGTTTTTGTAGGTAAAAATGGACCTACTTATGGTTATCAAAACACCCTGGAAAATTATAAAAAAGGCTATCCCGATAAAGCAAGTATGGGACAGTTGCATTTTGATATTCTGCACACCCAACAATGGGATGAAAACACCATACAATTGATTGGGAAGTACACCCTCACAAGGGAAAATGATCAGCCCACGGGTTACTTCACCTTGCTATTTAGAAAAATTGATTCAGTTTGGAAAATAGTGAGTGATCATTCCTCTTCTTCTTAAGCCTTATTAATACAATAATTTCTAACAGACATACGTTAATAATTTGTATACAAATTATTAACTATAATTATCATTAAAAGGAATTTTTATTTTCTGTTTTTTCTGTTCTTTGCGCAGATAATAAGCGCCCAATGTCCAGGACCGGTAGGCGATTGTGACGGCGACGAAGTCTTAGACTACCTTGACCTAGATGATAATAATAATGGGATTTTAGATACGGTCGAATGTCCTATTACTTTTATAGATTTTTCTGCCATTTCAGGAGCAGGCTTAGCCCCTGGGGATACTCCTGTAGTTTTTGATAAATTTTTAAATGGAGATATTTTAACCACCTCAATTACCATAGATGCTCCAGTTCAAGTGGTCGGGACAGACGGATTGGTCTCTATTTCATCAAGGAATGGAGGGAGCTTGATACGTTTTCAAGATGACGCCCCAGCAAATGTGGGTGATTCATTTACTACAACAATGACCCTTGGGTCAGCCACTAAAATTCGTTTTGGCGCAGATAGTAGTATTGGAGCTTCAAATATTACTACAGCCGATCAATTTCAATTTGTCGCAGTGGGCGTACCTGCAGAATTTGAGTGGGTCGTTCTATCTTCTTCTAACGCAAATGTTCAAGCTTCGGGAAATTCTTTCACGGTGTCTGGAACAGGAACGGGATCTACTTTTGCAGAGTTTGATGTTTATAGCAATCTGCCCATCACACAAATGAGGGTAAATTATCTCAATTTGACTACGGTTAGCCCAAACACTGGACAATTTGTTTTTTCTATGTGTAGTGATTCTGATTTAGATGGAGTAGTAGACGAACAAGATTTTGATTCAGACAATGATGGGTGTTCAGATGCTAACGAAGCCTATGGCGATAGAAGCGCTGATGGGGGAGATAGTGGAATTTATGGTGTAGATACCCCCACACGAACCAATGGAGGGGTAAATGCTAATGGACTAGTCATCGCCGCTGGAGTAACGGCAAATGCCTATACTACAACTCCAATGTCATCTGTGGTTAGCTCCGCTTTATCAAGCTATCAAATGGCGACTACAGTTGCGGTAGATCCTAGTGCCTTGATCGATCAGACAGTTTTTGCAGGTACTAGCACTAACTTTACTATTTCTTCTGCATCTGCCTCAAGTACAGTAATTTTTAATCCAGATGGAACACCCAACTATTCTTCTGGTTTTGACGCTAGTGCTGGATTTTTGTACCAATGGCAAGAAGATGGGTTCAATATTTCAAATGGAGGTATTTATGCAGGGGCAACTAGTAGTGCTTTAACCATATCTGATGTGAATGGTTTAGATGGGAAAGTATATCGCTTATTAATAATACACCAAGATAATGTTTGTTTTTCAAGCCAAAATAGTGCTACGCTAACTGTGGTTGGTCCTTGTTCTCCTCAGCCAAGTGATCCAGGATTAAATGCTCAATGGATTGAAGCTGATTGCGACAGTGATGGTCTTAATAATGGAGATGAAGTCACTGTAGGAACAGACCCTTATGTTTTTGAAGATAATGATGGAGACGGTATTGCAGACCACTTTGATCCAGATGATGATAACGATGGAATCTTAGATAGTATTGAATGTGGCTTTATCAATGGTGGCTTAGTCAACGGAGGTTTTGAAGACGGAATGAATGGCTGTAACGGCATCTTTAATGAGAGTTTGATTGATGGTTGGGAAACCACTGCAACAGACGATATGATGGAAATTTGGTGTGATGGACGCGTGCTTTCAAGTATCACTTATAACGCAAGAGAAGGTAATCGTTTTGCAGAGATAAATGCGAATCAAACCGCTGGACTTTTTCAAACCATCTCTACCACACCTGGGACTTATATGATATGGTCAGTAAGCCATTTTGCTAGAGGAACTGGTGTAGAAGAAATTCAAATACAAGCAGGGATTTCCATTACTACAAATGTAGTTTTAGAGACACAAACAGCGACCAGAACAGCATGGCGTGATTATTCTGGGGTCTATTTTGTTCCGACTGGACAAGTTTCTACCGTATTCCTTTTTGAAGCCACCTCTGGGGGAACATCAGGGAATTTATTAGATCGAATTTCTTTTGATCGCCCCGCGAATGCGTGTACCCTTGATACAGACGGCGATGGGATACAAAACAGCTATGATTTAGATAGCGATGGAGACACTATACCAGATGCGACTGAAACTGCCAGTGACACCGACGCAGACGGTATTTTTGACTTTTTAGACCTTGACTCAGATGGGGATGGGATTCCAGACCAAACAGAAGGTATCGTCGATACCGATGGAGATGGTTTGCCCAATTACCTCGATCTAGATTCAGATAGTGATACTATTTCAGATACCATTGAAGGGATAGTTGATACCGATGGTGATGGAACTCCTAATTACTTAGATCTGGATTCTGATGAAGATGGATATAGCGATACTATAGAGGGAAGCGTAAATGACAGTGATAGAGACGGAATTGTGGATTATATCGATCCAAGAGAGGCTGGCTACAGTGTGAGCCCTAACAGTCTGATTACAGTAAACGAATCTGGTACAGTAACCGCTTCTATCTTTGTAACACTTGATCGGAAACCTAGCACCAACGTGACCATTCTTGTTGCCAATGCTGATACAGCAGAAGTAGGTTTATCGACTACCACCCTTGTCTTTACCCCTACCAATTGGAATGTTACCCAAACCATTGTAGTGTCTGGGGTAGATGAAGCTGTTCGCGATGGAGATAAAACAATCAATATTACTTTTAGCATCGATGATCCAAATTCAGACGATTTATTTGACCCACTAAGTGATCAAGTAAGACAGGTGAGAAATCAAGACGATGATCCAGAGTCTTGCGATAGGAGAGATTTTATTACCGCTGAATTTATCGATAATAACGATTCTTCTTATTCCTCTGGAGGGGTCTATGTTGTTACAACTGATTCTGGAGCGGTAAACGGTTCTATTTGGTATCAAAGAAAACTTGATTTAAGGGTTGAATTTACCATCGATGTAGATGTTTATTTAGGCGATAAAGATGCGTTAGGAGCAGATGGTTTAGCCTTTATCCTTCAAAACCTAGATACAGGACAAGGATCCACAGGAGGGGGACTGGGCTATGGTGGAGGCTCCCCCATTGATCCATCTTATGCCATTGAAATTGATACGTATAAAAATTCTCCTGACCCCACTAGTGGGGCAGACCATATCGGTTTTGTAGAAGATGGAAATACAGGGGCTAATCAAGAAGGGTCTGCAGATGTTGTTGAAATCAAAAATGTGGAAGACAATACCTGGCATAATTTTGTTATTCAATGGGCCCCCATGACAAATACACTTTCTTATGTTTTCACCCATAGCGATAGAACTGTATATAGTGATTCTAAAGTAATTGATTTACAGGCAGTAATTGGAGCAAATATTGCCTATTGGGGCTTTACTGCTTCAACAGGAGGGAAACAAAATGAGCACGCTGTTCGATTTGATAATAATTCAATTTGTATGGCCGATGAGATTTTAATGCCAACTGCTTTGAATGAAGTTTCTGGGGTAACAACACAATCTATCTGTGCGACAGGTTCACCAAAACTATTTGATTTAGCTATTAGCGGAAGTCGTCCTGCAGGGGTAAACCCAAGAACTGATATCAACAGTAATTCCTTTAATTTGGTATGGTTTGATGCAGCTTCTGGGGGGAATTTCCTTCCAGATACAACAGATGTTGCTGATGGGGGAGTGTATTATGTAGAAGCGGCAAGTTTATCTGATCCTACCGCCTTGACATACAGAGAAAGTGAAAACAGATTGCAAGTAATTGTTGATTTGGTTTATGGAAGCTTTATCTCAACCAATACACTTGCCACATTGACTGAGGGAAGTGATACGAGCACCTTCTCTATTGTATTAGAAGATCAACCCACAGGAAATGTAGTTTATGATCTAACTTCTACTGATACTGCTCAAATGACAGTTTTCCCTGCATCAATCACCTTTACACCGTCTAATTGGAATGTAGTGCAAACAGGAACCATTACCACTGTGGATGACCTTATTGCAGATGGAGACCAAAATGAAACCTTTAGAATAGCACTAGATGCTGCAGCTTCAGACGACTGTTATGCAATCACCCCAGTGAACTATGTCATGAGTATATTAGACGACGAAGTAGCTGGATTTGCTTTGAGTACAGTTTCGGGAACTTTGGCCGAAGGCAATAGCCAAACAGCACAAGTTAGTGTGGTGTTGACTGCTGCTCCTTTAACCAATATTATCGTTGATTTACAAAGTCTAGATACTACAGAAGTTACCATTGCAACAGCCAGCTTGACCTTTACTCCTTCCAATTGGAATGTGGCTCAAACAGTATCTTTAACCTCTGTGGACGAATTGTTAGTCGATGGAACACAAACCGTTTCTATAACCGCTTCTGTTAATGGAAGTTCTGATCCAGCCTTTACAGGCTTAGCCTCACAAACGGTGACGGTTAAAAATAATGATAATGATATCCCTGGCTTTACCCTTTCGAGTATAATAGGAAATTTAACTGAAGCAGCGACACAAACTGCTAGTTTGACAATAGTCTTAAATGCACGACCCATAAGTGATGTTATTTTAAGCATCACCACCTCGCCAACAGATGAAATATCACTGTCCACCACCAGTGTAACCTTTACTAATGCTAACTGGAACGCGACCCAAACGCTAGTATTTAGTTCATTAGACGACTTTTTGATTGATGGAACAATTAATACTTCTGTTACTTTTAGTATCGACTCTACTTCAGACGCTTCCTATGTGAGCAGTGTTACTGCACAAACTATTGCAGTAGCGAACCAAGATAACGAAATTGCTGACTTTACAGTAAGTCCGCTTTATGGAGGAGATCTAGAAGAGGGAAATTCAAGTACGGTTAGCTTTACCGTAGTTCTTGACGCACGCCCCAATCCGTCAGAATTTGTTATCATAGACATTACCACATTAGATCCCACAGAATCTCAAGTTAATACTACAACTAGCTCGCTTGTTTTTGATGATACCAATTGGAATGTTACCCAAACAGTCTCTTTGACCAGTGTAGAAGATATCATTTTAGACGGTACAGTAAGTAGTACGATAAGTATTGCTGTAAATACAGCATCGCCTGCTACAGCTTTTAACAGTCTTGCTTCTCAAACCCTAACCGTAGCCACATTAGATAACGATATTGCTGGCTTTAGTTTATCTCCAATATTAGGGAGCTTAACAGAAGGTGCAACCCCTACCATCACCTATGGAGTAAGTTTGAATGTCCAGTCACTAACTGCAGTAACAATTGATTTTAGTTCAAGTGATACAGGAGAAGTAATTGTAGCAAATACCTCAGCTTATTTGTTTAATCCGCTAAGCTGGAATACAACACAAACGATTACCTTACAAGCAATCGATGATTTCTTAATCGACGGGAGTCAAACCGTGAGTATTACGGCAATGATTAATCCAAGTTCTGATGCTGGATTTTTAGCCGTAGCTTCACAGACCATCTCAGTAACAAATGCAGACAACGATGTTGCAAGTATTACTTTGACCCCGATAGATAATCTCTCTAGTGAAGCAGGGGACACGGCAAGTTTTTCTGTTCAATTAACTGCCATTCCTACAGTAGATGTAAGTTTTGAATTGCGTTCGACTAATCCTGCAGAGGCCCTCCCACAGCAAAGTATTGTGCAGTTTAACCCAGCGAATTGGAACATTCCTCAACTTATCTTAGTCGATGGAATTAATGACAGCCCTCCTTTTTCTGATGGAAGCCAAACCGTAACCATTGTGACAGAAAATGTTAGTTCTACCGATGTCAACTTTGGGGCTATTGCCTCAGTCGAGATAGAAGACTTTGTCGTCATGAATCAAGACGATGATGCTCCAGGAATAGTGATTAGTGCAATCGATAATAATTTTACTGCGACAGAATCTGGCGGAACCATAACCTTAACATTCGAGTTACTCTCGCAACCCACTGCAGATGTAACGATACCCCTCTCTCTTTCTGGAGAAACAGACGAGCTTTTGCTCTCCATTTCTAGTATAACAATCTCTCCGGCGAATTGGGATCAGCCTCAATTGAACCAAGTTGTTTTGACTGGGGTAGACGACAATATAATCGATGGGAGAAGAAATGTTCTTTTAATTACGGGCAATCCCACTAGTACAGATCTGCCCTATAATGGTATGACAGCATCGAATATTGCAGATGTCGCTTTGTATAACAATGACAATGACAATGCAGGTTTAACAATTAATGCTCCTTCTCCAGTATCAGAAAATGCTTCTACTAGTCTTATGACGGTTTCCTTACAAACAAGTATTGCAGCCACAACGACGATTTTAATAAGCTTATCTGACACGACCGAACTAAGTGTTTCACCCACACAACTGTTGTTTACACCTTCAAATTGGAATACCCCTCAAGTGTTACAGATCAAAGGAGTAGACGACAATTTGATCGATGGAGATATATGGTCTAACGTTTTCCTAACAGTGGATGCGACCAGTTGTGATAGTTTTTACTGTAGCTTAACAGCAGAAGTTATTAATGTATTGAATTTAGATAATGATGCCGATAGCGATGGGGATGGGATATTTGATCAAGTAGATAATTGTCCTTTAATCCCAAATGAAGATCAACTTGATTTTGACGGGGATGGGATAGGAGATCTTTGCGACACAGATCGCGACGGTGATGGTGTGGAAAATGATCAAGAGCTTAGCGATAACACAAATCCAGAGGATCCTTGTAGCTATCTATTCCAAAGTATCACCCTTCCCCCCTTAGAGTTAGGAGATTGTGATAATGATCAAGTCCCCAATACACTCGATTTAGATGATGATAATGACGGTATTTTAGACAGCGATGAAGGATTTGTCGATACCGATTTTGATGGAATCCCAGATCTTCTTGATTTAGATGCAGATGGAGACAATTGCTTTGATGTTATTGAGGCTGGAGGAGAAGATACCGACCAAGACGGAATTTTAGGGAGCAGTCCAGTAAATGTCGATGCGCAAGGTAGAGTTGTGGGAGAAGGAGGCTATCAAAACCCTAATGATGAAAATGCCAACGGAATTTTTGATTTCCAAGAAATAACGGCCCCATTAGCATGGCAGCTTCAGCCTGTTGAGCGAATCAGTTTCGCGCCAACTATGCAAGTGTCTGCCTCTGTAAATTCTCCTTCTATTACAGCTTATCAATGGCAAGAAAATAATGGAACACGGGCCTTACCCCTGTGGGAGGACGTGATGGATAATACAGTAATTCAAGGAAGTAACACCCGTCAATTGCAGTGGAATAACCCTGATCCTTCTTATGCAGGAAAACAATATCGCTTAACGGTAGAAAATCTTGCCTTTATCTGTCAGCCAATTTTAATTTCAGGTATCGTTACCCTTGGTTCTGCACAAATAATTATTCCCAATGGTTTTTCTCCCGACGGTGATGGGGTAAATGATACATGGGAAATACAAGGGTTAAATGGATCAATTGCTTATCGATTAAGTGTCTTTAATCGATGGGAAACTAAAGTATATGAAACGACCCAGTACAACAATGACTGGGAGGGAACCTCTAATGTGTCTTCCTTTATTTCTAGTGGGAATAACCTTCCAGAAGGGACTTATTTCTACCTGTTAGAATTTAATGATGGACAACCGCCTTTAACAGGATTCGTCTATATAAAACGCAGAACAAACTAATGAAGAAGCTATTTTTATTTTTATTCTTGAGTAGTTTGACCTGGATGGTCAGTGGACAACAAGAGTCCAGCTTTAGTCATTATATGTACAATCATCAAGCCATTAATCCAGGCTATGTGGGCGCACGTGGAGTAGCGAATTTTACCTCAGTTTTACGCTCTCAATGGACTGGGATAGAAGGTGCACCCTTAACCCAAACCTTATCCTATAGCGGCCCTGTATCAACTAAAAATATAGGTTTTGGTTTAAGTGTTATTAACGATAAGATTGGGCCAATAAGTAATACTTCATTTAATATAGATTTAGCATATCATTTGCGTTTAAACCGAAATGATCATCGACTTGCAGTAGGACTTAAAGCGGGAGTGTTGAATTATGTTTTAAATCCAGACATGATCAATACTTTTACCCCAAATGATCAAGCATTTATTCTGGATCAAGACAGGAAATTATTACCCAATGTGGGTTTTGGATTTTACTATTATACTCCAAAATTTTATTTAGGCGCGGCCATTCCTCAAATGATCGCCCATGAGGCCTATCAACTTGAAAGGCACTTTTATTTGATCAGTGGGGGTTTAATCGAGTTTTCAGAGAATTTCATGTTGAAACCCAGTATGCTTTTAAAACAAACCAAGAGTGTTGCAGGCTATGATTTATCTGTGATGGCGATATTCAATCAAACTTTTTGGATAGGGGGGCAAATAAGGAATAATTTTAATGAAGATACCTTTCGTTCTTTTGCTGGAACTGGAACAAGTGCCCTTCTAGGAATCCATTTAGGGAAAAACTTCAGTTTGGGGTACTCTTATGGTTTTCCCTCTTCGATCATTAATAATGGGTTAAATGCAACGACTCACGAAGTCTTTTTGCGCTTCGACTTAACAACAAAATCTCAGACTATCTTACGTTCACCTAGATTCTTTTAAGCATGAAACAGTTCTTCTTTTTTATGGTATTATTTTTCTTTGCTTCTAACAGTCTTATAGGGCAAAAAACGACCTCAAATCAAGAAGAAGATACTTGGGGAGATTATTATTTCATCAATGGTGAATATGAAAAAGCAATCAACTTTTTTGAAAACACCCAAAAGGAATTAAGATTAGAACAACAACGCAACCTTGCACAAGCTTATTTAGCCACCCGACAAGAAGTTAAAGCAAAAGTGACTTACGGCCCAGTAGCTAATTCAGAGGAGGCAAGCGTGCAAGATTATTATCGTTATGCTGATTTATTAATGGAAGAACAGCGTCTCGCAGATGAATACAGAACAAAAGCCTATAAACTTCCATGGTCAACTCCTGCTTTGTTCGATCAAGATAGTTTGTTATACAAACAACGATTTGGGGCATCAATTTACACTATTAGTGGTGTAAAGGGAAACAGCGCAAACAACGAATTTGGGTTAATCTTTATGGATAAAAACCCTAACGGGAGCGTATTTTATTTAAGTGATCAAGAAAAAACCAAAGAGCAAAAACGCGCTTTAAGGCGGGTCAAATCTGATTTACCTATTTATAATTTCTATCAAGCAACCTATACGACCAGTCCTTCTTCACTGCTTCCAGGCCCACCTTTACCCAACACCTTAAATACTTTTTTTCAAGAAGGGCCAGGGACCTATGATGCCAGCAGTGATCGTTTCTATTTTACCCGCTCTGATAGCAAATATGATAAGAAGAAAAAGGTGCATCTTAACATTTATTTTATCAAAAAGACAGAGATTAATCAAAGTAAAATCGCCCTTCCGCTTCCTTTTAATAGGCAAGGTTATTCCACTTTACATCCTGCCATTTCTCCTAATGGAAAACGTTTGTTCTTTGCTAGCGACCGTCCAGAGGGCTTTGGGGGTATGGATTTATATTATGTTGATATTGAAAATGGACGTTTTTCTGACCCCATTAACCTTGGTCCAGATATTAATACAGAAGGAGATGAGGTTTTTCCCTATGCCTTTAGTGAAACACAGCTATTCTTTTCGTCTAATGGTCGAGAAGGAATAGGGAAGTTAGACGTGTTTTTAACTGAACATGTGATTGAAAAGCGTTGGGAAACTTTTATTTTAGGGAAAGACTTCAACACAAAAGAAGATGATTTTTCTTTTGGAATAGGAGAAGACCTTGAAATAGGATATTTTGCCTCTGATCGCGAAGGTGGAAAAGGAGCAGACGATTTATATACGTTCCCATTTATGCCAGAAATTACTGGTATAACAGATCATTATATCTATGTTCCATCAGATACTTTAATTGTGGCGAATAGAGGGGTTTTAAACAATGATATCAAAATGCTTCAGGATAAAGACCCCTTACAACGGCTTTTACAAAAAGAAGCCATCCCTACTATCCCACCTCAAAACGGATCGATTTTTCTCAATAGAAATGGCTCTTTCCTATATAAAAATAATCAACCAATAGCCCAAAAAGATTCTTTTGCCTATCGCCTAAAAACAGTAAAAGGTTATTCTGATAATATATGGGTACAATTAGAAAGAGTGGCGGTAGATTCTGGTGAACTCAATCAAGAACTTGCAGCGACTTTTGCTTCTATTTTTTACAATCTAGATAAAAGTAATATTTTAGAACAGTACCTCGATCGAGTAGACAAAGTGGTTGAGGTATTACAAAAAAATCCTAGCCTTGAAATTGAAGTAAGTTCTTATACAGATTGTCGTGGAAGTGCCTCCTATAATTTGGCTTTATCTCAGCGAAGAACACAAGCAATAATAGATTATGTGCAAGCACGCATTGAAAAGCCAGAACGTATTTATGGAAAAGGATATGGTGAAGAAGAAGTAAATAGTGCTGGGGGAAAAGATTATCAACTAGTGGCCGGTTCTTATAATGAGCAAGAGAATACAGGCCGTTTTATCGCATTGCTTAAAGCATCTGGAATTCAAGCAAGAAAAATTTCGCAAGGTGCACTAACAAGAGTGATCGTTGCAGAGTCAGATCGTTTTGAAAGCCTTCAAACAGTTCAAGAACAACTCACCCAACAATCCATCAAAACTTGGATAACAAAAAGTCCTTGTTTTCAATTAAGTGAAGAGGAACATCAGGCCAATAGAAGAACAGACTTTAAAGTTATTAGACTTTAAAATTGCCATTGAAGACTAGCGTAAATTTCTCTTGTGGGAGCGGCTTCAAAATACCGATTCCCGAAGGCATTAATGCGAATATTATCGCTGTATAGTGTGTTGAATAGGTTAGTACAACCCATTATTAAGGATGTTTTTTGCCCTATTTTTTTAGTGGAAGTCGAAGACTTACGTCGTCTCTAAAAAATTGATCTACTTGGTGTTCATTGCTATTATCTGCGAAAAGGTCCCCACGATAGGTTTTAGTATAATTGACTTGAAATTTATTTTCCCAGTGATAAGAAAGGTAAAGTATCCCAAAATCTGAGGGGAGACCAGGAAGGTTATTTCCACTATAATTTTCACCATTTTGTTCAAAGTCTTGATACTTAAAGTTGGCATAGTTGTAGGTGATTTGAGCTTGAAATCTTTTGTTGAATTGATGTTTTATCAAAAATTCCACCCCTTTTCTAGTTGTACTTCCGGCGTTTTGATAAAATGTCCTTCCAGGTGAGTCGGCTAATTCATAAGCGACTAGATCATTGCTTGTGGTAATAGAAAAGTAAACTAAGCTAGCGTTTGTTTTTCTGCTCGTGTAATGAATTCCGCCCTCGAGATTATCGGCTACTTGAATATCAACAAAAGGATTGAAGCCGCCACTGCCAGTTGGGTTAGCACTTAATTCACTCAAGGTTGGGGTTTCATAGCTGCGGGATAAATTTACAAAACCTCAACCCTTTCATAGTCTGTTGAGAAAGAGGCTGGAATCACTTTAAGTTGATGATAAGGATCTTTAATCCACAGCGTATCTGTAATGGTCTCATACTGCGCTGGCTCATAAATAAACCGTTTAGAAGCAGGTCGAATTACAACATCTTGATATTCGTTCTTATATTCTGCTGGAACAACTTCAAGTTGATCATAGGCTGGTCGAAGCAGCACACGCACAGTTTCGTCTTTGTACTCATCTGGTACAATACACTTTGCATAACATTTGTTAGGCTCAGGATTTTCAGGTAATTCGGCTAAATACTCTTGCGCACAAATGGATGTGGCACATAGCATAGCAATAAAAAAGTAGCTTTTTTTCATAAGTAGGTTGTTAAGATTTTGGACCTACAAAGCAATCAAAAAAAGTTAGCTACAAAAACTAGATGGATTTCAACCAGCTCGCAAAGGCTTCAAGTGTAAAATCAATGTCTTTTTGTGAAAGGGCATCGTTTAAGAAATAACTTTCAAACGCACTGGGCGGTAAGTAGACCCCGCGTTCCAGCATCCCATGGAAATAGGCTTTAAAATGGTCGTTATTCCCCAATGCTGCGGTCTTAAAATCAACCACAGCTGTATCCGTAAAATGCAAGGACAACATCGACCCCATTCGATTAAATTGATGCGGTAAACCTTTTTCTTCTATGAGTATTTTCATCTCTTGATGCAAACGTTCTGTTTTATCATCTAGACGTTTGAAAAGGTCTTTGTCCTCTTGCAACATATTCAGGGTAGTTAAACCAGCGATCATAGCCAGTGGGTTTCCGCTTAGGGTTCCCGCTTGATAAACTGGTCCTTCTGGGGCTAACTCATGCATTATTTCTTTTCGCGCAGCAAAAGCTCCTACCGGTAAGCCACCACCGATTACTTTTCCAAAGGTGACAATGTCTGCGTTTATTCCCAGGCGTTCTTGTGCACCACCAAGCGCTAATCTAAAACCAGTCATGACTTCGTCAAAAATCAACAAAGCCCCATATTGATCGCACAAGCTACGCAGGCCTTCTAAAAAACCTTCTTGCGGAACGATGCAGCCCATATTCCCAGCAACAGGCTCAATGATAATCGCCGCAATGACTTCTTGATGTTGTTTAAAGATTGCTTCAACGCTGTCTAGATCATTATAGTTGGCTAATAAGGTGTCTTTGGCTGTGCCTTGTGTTACCCCAGGACTATTAGGCGCGCCAAAGGTGACGGCACCACTCCCCGCTTGAATCAAAAAAGCATCTGAATGCCCGTGATAACAACCCGCAAATTTGATGATCTTTTCTCTTTTTGTATAGCCGCGAGCGAGACGAACAGCACTCATACAAGCCTCTGTCCCAGAATTGACAAAACGCACTTTGTCGATATTAGGCACAAGATCTACTACTAAAGTGGCGATCTCTGTTTCTAAAGCCGTGGGGATTCCATAAGAAGTTCCCTTTTGTGCTTGCGAAGTAATCGCGTCGATGACCTCTTGCTGCGCATGTCCTAAGATCATAGGCCCCCAGCTAGAAATATAATCGATTAATTGGTTCCCGTCGGCATCAAACAAATAAGCGCCTTTGGCTTTTTCAATAAAAATGGGTTCGCCCCCTACAGATTGAAAAGCTCTTACCGGAGAGTTTACCCCGCCTGGGATTACTTTTTTTGCGGCTTGAAAAAGTGCACTACTGCGTTGATATTGCATATTATTTTTTTGGTAAAATAAGTTCTTGTCCCAAATATATGGTACTGTCTTTTAGGTTGTTTTTGCGCTTTAAAACACTCACCTCTACTTGTAATTTTCTTGCGATAGCATAGAGGGTATCCCCTTGTTGTACCACATAAACTCTTTCGTTGGATTGGGATTTTTTTACTTTTTGAGTGATGATTTCTTGGGCCGCTTTTTTATCGTATGCTGCGAGATCAAATTGTTCGATTAAGCGAATTAATTTGTCGGGATATTTAGGATCAGTTGCATAGCCAGCTTTTTTCAAGCCTTTTGCCCAAGCTTTATAATCTCTTTTTCCTAAACGGAAAAGAAAAGCATATCGATCTCTTTCTGATAAAAACAAAGAGTGGTCTTTATAAGATTCTCCAGCATCTGCATAGACCCTAAAGCATTCTCCCTTTTCGTCGTCGTCGTGATAAATTCTTCCGCCTTTCCAATCTCGATGGCATTTAATCCCAAAGTGGTTGTTTCCCTCTAGGGCTAATCGCCCTTCACCAAAACCAGACTCTAACAAGCCCTGTGCTAAAGTGATACTCGCTGGGATCTTGTATTCTTTCATTTCGCGTTGCGCGATAGGGCCAAAAATTTTAAGGTATAGTGCTACTTTTTGTTGGGTACTTAAAGGTTTTTTGATGTTTTCAGTTACCGCTTTTGCTTCTAGCTGCTGCGGTTGAGTCACTTTTTGTTCAGCTGCTTTTTCTGCAGCCACAACCTTGGATTTGTTTCGCACACTCTTGGTCACCTTACAACTACTCAAAATAAGAAGGCTAATCGCCAAAAAAGTTAAGCGTCCCAATTGATTAAGGGTTTCCCTTTTAATTCTTGCTGCTGATTGAAGCCTGCTATGCCTTGGATTCCTCCCGTGTGAATGATCAAAATGTTTTTCCCCCAACGCCATTTGTCCTGTTTAATTAGGGCAAAAATACCAAAAAGCAGCTTTCCAGTATAGATTGGATCAAGAAGAATTTTGTGCTCTTGATAAAAAGTATTGATAAAGTCAATTAATTCATTCGAGGCCTTTCCATATGCTCCCGCCTTTGGGACATCAAGAAGGGTATAGTTCTTATTAGCTGCTACTGTTTTAGCCACCCACTTTTGCACCTTTTGATCTTTCACCACATCAAAGCCCAAAAGGTGTTGTTGCGGGAAACAGCTATTGAGTAACCCCATAAAAGTCCCTCCAGTGCCCATGGTCACTGCTATGGTATCGAACTCACGATCTTCTGGGAGAAGAATTTCTTCACAGCCTTTTATCGCTAAGTCGTTCGTCCCTCCTTCGGCTAATAATTCGTAATTATTTTCTTGGATGAGTTGTTGAACAATCGCTGCCTCTTCCTTTTGTTGATATTCCCCACGGCTTAAAAAGGTTAATTTCATGCCTTGAGCTTCGCAAAAGGCCAGGGTGGGATTGCGTGTTTTTTTGGCGAGTTCTTCGCCTCTAACAAAACCCATGGTGGGCAGACCAGCTAATTTTCCGGCGGCAGCCGTTGCTGCTAAATGATTTGAAAAGGCTCCGCCAAAAGTAGCAACGCCGCTTGCATTGATCCTTTTGTAGTGAGCAAAATTGTACTTGAGTTTACGAAACTTATTTCCAGAAACAAGAGGATGAAGTTTATCTTCTCTTTTAATTGTAATGGAAATGCCGTTTATTTGTGTAATAAATTCATTTTGAACAAGGTGCGTGGCAATCCAACTCATAGCTTTTGTTGTCGCTAATGTACATTATTTAAACTACTTAAGGAAGAAGAAAGATTATGCTGGGGGATCAAAAATTAGAAGAAGGGGATTATTATTTATCGCCAGAAGGTTACAAGGTTTTTACCGAACAATTTCATCTAAAAAGAGGCTATTGTTGTGAAAGTGGATGCCGACATTGCCCCTTTGGGTTTAACCAATCAAAAAAAAGGCACTAAATTTGATAACTACCTACTAACCATAAAATAAAAAAAACATGAAACGCATTTTTCTATTTCTACTGGCAATTGTAAGTATAAACTGTTCTTCTATACGTGTATTTGCAGATCACGATTCTACTGTGAATTTTGATCAATACAAAACCTATGCGTTTTTTAAACCGGGCATAGAAGAAGTCGAAATTTCTGATTTAGACAAAAGAAGAATTCTCACTGCTATAGAAGCACAAATGAAAGGCAAAGAACTTCAATTATCAGAAAATCCTGACCTGCTAATCAATATCGCGGTTAAGGCCACCGATCGCGTAACGGTCAATAACTTCAACAACCCTGCTTGGGGTTGGGGTTGGGGATGGAATCCCTGGCTGTGGGGTGGAAATAACACCAATGTCTCAACCCATACAAGAGGGGAATTATTTATCGATATCATTGATGCCAAAACAAAACTTCTCGTTTGGCAAGGAAAAGGTTATGGCGGCATTACAGAATACAGTAAAAACCGCGATGAACGCATTCAAAGATTTGTTGCAGAAATTCTAGCCAACTATCCCCCCACAAAACCCGAAGGCGAGACATTATAAAGTGATGTTTTTAGGTGGTTTAAGGTTTAGAAAGTTTACCTTTGCAGCTTCTTAAACTAACGTATTGAAAACACTACTTTCCCGCCTCTCCCTAAATCCAAAAAATGATATTTTATCTGGTCTAACCGTTGCCTTAGCTTTAGTCCCAGAAGCAGTAGCTTTTGCTTTTATTGCAGGGATCGATCCCCTTGTAGGGCTCTATGGCGCCTTTATGATGGGTTTGGTCACGGCAGTATTTGGCGGTCGCCCAGGGATGATTTCTGGTGCAACAGGAGCTATGGCCGTAGTGATGGTTTATATGATTCAACAGGGAAATATTGTTGGTGATAATCTTGCTGAACCTATTGAACACTTGGGCTTATACTGGTTGTTTATCACTCTTCTAATCGTTGGAATCATTCAAATTGCAGCGGGAGTATTTAAATTAGGAAAGTTTGTTCGTCTTATACCGCATCCTGTAATGATGGGGTTTGTCAACGGCTTAGCCATTGTAATTTTCTTGTCTCAATTAGGACTCTTTAAACAAACCGTCGATGGAACCACTAGTTGGCTATCTGGCGAGGCACTTTATATCATGTTAACCTTAGTTACATTGACCATGGCAATCATGTATTTTTTACCCAAATTGACCACTAAAATTCCAGCTGCCTTAGCAGCAATTGTTATAGTGGCTTGTATCACCATTTTTGGTGGACTTGAGGTAAGCACTGTAGGTTCTTTTATTCTCGACGGTGGTGGCGAGGGGCTGCAAGGTGGTTTGCCGCAGTTTCAAACTGAAATATTTTCACTTTTTTACACCCTTAATGGACACTGGGACCTCATTCTTTCTACGGCATTTTTATTAGCTGCAGTTGGCTTAATTGAATCTCTAATGACCCTTAATCTTGTAGACGAAATCACAGAGACTCGCGGAAGCGGAAACAGAGAGTGTCTCGCACAGGGAGCTGCTAATATCCTCAACGGTTTATTTGGCGGTATGGGAGGTTGCGCCATGATCGGGCAATCTATCATTAATGTAAACTCTGGTGGTCGCGGGCGTCTTTCTGGGATTGTAGCAGCTGTTGCGCTTTTATGCTTTGTGCTTTTTGGATCGAGTGTGATCGAGCAAATTCCCATTGCTGCATTAGTTGGGGTAATGTTTATGGTGGTGATTGGCACCTTCGCATGGAGTAGTTTCCGTATTATCAACAAGATCCCTCGCAAAGATGCTTTTATTCTTATTACGGTATCAGCTGTAACAGTAGCAGAAGATTTAGCGATTGCTGTATTAGTGGGTGTGATTATCGCCGCACTTGTATTCGCATGGGAAAATGCAACGATGATTCGCGCCCGCAAAAGCTTTAAAGAAGATGGTACCAAAGTATATGAAATCTGGGGACCATTATTCTTTGGTTCCATTCAAAACTTTAACGCAAAATTTGACGTCAATAAAGATCCAGAAAATATTGAGATCGACTTTATAGAATCTCGTGTGTCAGACCATTCTGGAATAGAGGCACTAGAAAACTTAGTCGACAAATATTTAAAAAAGAAGAAAAATATTCGCTTGACGCATTTAAGTCCAGAGTGTAAAACCCTCTTGCTTAAGGCGAACCCCGGTTTTGAAAAAGTAATTGAAGCTTCTATCGATGATCCTCGTTACTATGTTGTAACAGACTTAGTGGATCGCGAAGTTTAAATCAATTCTTTAGCTGCGTTAAGCGCAGCCGAAATGCCTTCTATATTTTTTCCTCCTGCAGTTGCAAAGAAAGGCTGGCCACCACCGCCACCTTGAATGTGCTTTCCAAGGTCACGTACAATCGCACCTGCATTGAGATCTTTTGAAGCAACTAACTCTTTAGAAATATAACAACTTAGCACAGGTTTTCCGCCTTTTTTAGAGGCTAAGACTAAAAACAAATTGGTTTTGTTTTGCCCTAAAGAAAAAGCCAAATCTTTTATAGCTCCCCCATCGAGATCAACTTCCTTAATCAAAAAGTCAACATCGTTCTTAGTAGTCATTTCTGCTGCTAGAGATTGTTTTAGTGCCGCTAGCTGTAGCTTTGCTAGTCCTTGTAATTCTTTCTTTAGTTGGGAGGTTTCTTCTTGTAAGTTTTGGATCGCTTTTAAAGTATCCTGTGGCTGGTTTAAAAGCCCTTGTACTTGTTCCAACAATGCTGTTTGCTCTTCGAAATAGGCTTTAGCCGCATCTCCTGTAATCGCTTCAATTCGACGAATACCAGAGGCTACCGCTCCTTCTGAAGTGATTTTAAAGTGCCAAATATCTGCTGTATTTGAGACATGGGTTCCCCCACACAATTCAATGGATTGTCCAAAACGGATGGTACGCACGGTATCCCCGTATTTCTCTCCAAATAAAGCCATTGCACCTTGCTCCATGGCATCGGCTAGAATCGCTTCTCTATTTTCTTCTAAAGTCAACTGCTCTTGGATACGAGCGTTGACATATTGTTCTACTTGCTTAAGCTCTTCTGTGCTAACTTTTGCGTAATGCGAAAAATCAAAACGAAATTCTCCAGAATGCACCATGGAACCTTTTTGCTCTACGTGATCCCCTAAAACCTCTCTTAATGCTTGATGTAGTAAGTGGGTAGCGGTGTGATTACTCGAGGTGCGTTGACGCTGTTTTGCATCGACTACTGCTTTAAAGCCCTCTTCTAATTTAGTAGGAAGTGTCTCAGTAAAGTGTATGATAAGGTTGTTCTCTTTTTTGGTATTGAGGATATAGTAAATGTCCCCATTACTCGCTTCGAGATAGCCCTTGTCGCCCACTTGTCCACCACCTTCTGGATAGAAGGGAGTCAAGTTAAAAACCAGCTGATAAAAGTCTCCCTCTTTAGCGGTAGTCATTTTGCGATAGCGAGTCACTTTTACTTGGGTTTCTAGGGTATCATAGCCGACAAATTCTTCTAGCTCATCTTGGGCTAATACCACCCAGTCACCAGCTTTTGAAGAAGCCGCAGCTCTAGAACGATTTTTTTGTTGCTCCATAGAAGCTTTAAATCCTTCTTCGTCTACTGTATACCCTCTTTCACTTGCTATCAAAGCAGTTAAATCATAAGGGAATCCATAGGTGTCATAAAGCTCAAAAGCTTTTGCTCCGTCGAGTTCTTTTCCTTTGGTTCCCTTTAAAATAGCATCTAAAAGGATTAGTCCTTGATCTAAGGTTTTTAAGAAAGAATTCTCTTCTTCGCGAATCACATTAAAGGCCAACTTTTGCTCGCGCTTTAATTCTGGGAAAGCGTCTCCCATTTGTTTTTCTAAGGTTGACACCAAAAGGTGAATAAAGGCTTCCTTTTGGCCTAAGAAGGTAAAGCCATAACGAATGGCACGACGCAAGATGCGACGAATCACATAACCTGCTCCAGTATTGCTAGGCAGCTGTCCATCTGCGATAGAGAAGTAAACTGTACGCACGTGATCGGCAATCACGCGAATAGCGCGATCTACCTCTATCGAAGTCCCGTATTCTGTTTTTGTCAAGGCTTCAATCTCACGAATTAGGGGCGTAAAGACATCTGTATCATAGTTAGATTGCTTGTCTTGTAAGACCATGCAGAGGCGCTCAAAGCCCATTCCTGTATCGATGTGTTTTTCGGGTAATTGCTCTAGGCTCCCGTTTGCTTTACGATTAAATTCAATAAAGACTAAGTTCCATACTTCCACCACTTGTGGGTGGTCTTGATTGACTAAGTCAGCGCCAGAAACTTTTTGTTTTTCTTCTTCTGAGCGAATATCAACGTGAATTTCAGAGCAAGGTCCACAAGGCCCTTGATCGCCCATTTCCCAGAAGTTATCTTCTTTATTCCCTAAGAGAATTCTATCTTCTGGCACAAATTTCTTCCAAAAGTTATAGGCTTCCATATCGCGTTCAAGTCCCTCGCTTTGGTCGCCTTCAAAAATAGTGACATAGAGAATAGAAGGGTCGATTTTATAACGTTCGGTTAAAATCTCCCAAGCCCATGCAATGGCTTCTTCTTTAAAGTAATCTCCAAAGCTCCAGTTCCCCAACATTTCAAAGAAAGTATGGTGGTAGGTGTCAATTCCTACTTCTTCTAAGTCGTTGTGTTTTCCAGAAACACGGAGGCATTTTTGTGTATCAGCAACTCTTTTGCTTTTAGGGGTTTTATTTCCTAAGAAGAACTCTTTAAACTGGTTCATCCCTGCATTTGTAAACATCAAGGTTGGATCATCTTTGACCACCATGGGGGCAGAGGGAACAATCTGGTGTTGTTTTTCGTTGAAAAAATCTAAAAAGTGTTGGCGTATTTCAGCTGATTTCATTGTCTAAAAACGTTAAAACGCAAATCTTGCATGCAAAATTTGTTATATTTGTGGAACTTTTCATTTGCTACTGCAAAAGAAAACAAAATTTATAAGAAATCTGTTTATGGCAAAGGTTAAATATTATTACGATCCTGAAACGCTTTCTTACCGACCAATCCAAAGTGGTAAAACACTCAAAATCTCTAACTTCTTTTTGTTTTTGATTTCCTCTTTCTTGTTTGGATTATTTACCCTTTTTGGTCTTTTAACTACTGATTTTTTAAACACTCCTAAGGAACTTTTACTCGAGAGAGAATTGAAGAATTATGAATTTCAATTTGATCTACTCACACAGCGGCTAGAACAAATGGAAGGGGTAATGACCGAAATTGAAAATCGCGATAACGAAATCTATCGCGCTTATTTTGAGGCAAGTCCTATCCCAGAAGAGCAACGCCGTGCTGGTTTTGGGGGTGTAAATCGTTATAAAAAACTAGAGGGCTTTGGCAATTCTAATCAAATTATAGAAACCACTAAGCAAATTGACATCCTCTCTAGAATGCTAGTGGTACAGTCAAAATCCTTAGAAGAAATTCAACAATTAGCCGAAAAGAAAGAAGATTTTCTTGCGGCAATCCCTACGATACAGCCCATTAAAAAGGAAGACCTAAAACGCATGGCCTCTGGGTATGGATGGCGTATTGATCCATTTACTAAAAAGCGCAGAAAACACAAGGGGATGGATTTCTCTGCTAATAGAGGCACTCCTATTTATGCCACTGGAGACGGGGTCATCAAAAGGGCCGATAATCGTTCTTCTGGCTATGGACGCCATATTCGAATCGATCATGGATTTGGTTATGTTAGCCTTTATGCTCACTTAAATAAATACAATGTTCGCCGTGGTCAAAAAGTTAAGCGCGGGGATATTATTGGCTATGTTGGGAACACAGGACGCTCTGTCGCCCCCCACCTGCACTATGAAATTATAAAGGAGGGAGTTAAAGTCAATCCTTTGAATTTTTACTTAGACGATCTAAGTCCTGCCGAATTTGACGCCATCGTCAATCAGGCTTCGCAAGAGAATCAATCGTTAGATTAATCTGATGAAAATCAATTTACCTGAAAAAAGGTATTATTCTATAGGAGAGGTCGCTAAGGCCTTTGGTGTCAACACCTCGCTATTACGGTATTGGGAAAAGGAATTTAAGCAAATTCAACCTAAGAAGAAAACCTCTGGTATTCGCAAGTTCACTCCTGGAGACATTGAAAACATTCAGCTAATACATCATCTACTCAAAGAAAAAGGGATGACAATTGACGGGGCAAAGAATCAACTCTCTCAATCCCAAGACGCCGATAAAATCAAATTAAAACTGCTTAACCGCTTAGAGAAGATTAAAGCAGAATTGACTGCTCTTCGCGATAACCTTTAATTATTTCTTTCTAAAGAAAATATTAATCGGAACCCCATTAAAATCATAAATTTCGCGCAATTGATTTTCTAAGAATCGCTTATACGGATCCTTTACATATTGCGGAAGATTACAGAAAAATGCAAATTGTGGATATGGGGAAGGTAACTGTGTACAGAATTTAATCTTGACAAACTTTCCTTTGTTCGCTGGTGGCGGAGTCGCTTCTATAATCGGTAAAACAGTGTCGTTTAATTTCCTAGTAGGGATTCTGTTTGATCTTGATTGATATACCTTAACTGCCGTTTCAATAGCTTTAAAAATACGCTGTTTTGTCAAGGCAGAAATAAAGACAATAGGAACATCGACAAAAGGAGCGGTTTCTTTGCGAATTTCTTGTTCGAAACCTTTTGTCGTTTTATGGTCTTTCTCAACAAGGTCCCATTTATTAACTAGTATAACAATCCCTTTGTTATTGCGATGGGCGAGCCAAAAGATATTTTGGACTTGTCCATCAAAACCACGGGTAGCGTCTACGACTAATATCACCACATCACTATGCTCTATCGCGCGAACAGATCGCATGACAGAATAAAATTCAATGTCTTCTTTGACTTTCTTTTTTCTTCGGATCCCTGCGGTATCAACCAAGTTGAATTCGAAGCCAAAACGGTTGTATTTAGTATCGATACTATCCCTGGTGGTCCCAGCGATATCGGTAACGATATATCTTTCTTCTCCTATTAAGGCATTGATAAATGAAGATTTCCCGGCATTAGGTCTTCCAACAACCGCAAAGCGCGGCAGTTCGTCTGAATCATCCTTGACTTGCTCTGGTAAAGAAGCGACTAAGTCGTCTAAGAGCTCACCCGTTCCACTCCCATTAATACCAGAAATATTGTAAATCTTTTCAAAGCCTAAACTATAAAACTCGACTGCATCATCTTGACGCATAGCGTTATCAACTTTATTAACGACTAAGAAAACGGGTTTTCTTGAACGGCGCAACAACTGGGCGACTTCTTCGTCCATTCCTGTTACTCCAGTTTCTACTTCTACCATAAAGACAATGGCATCTGCTTCATCAATGGCGAGTTCTACTTGCTTGTCAATTTCTTTCTCGAAAACATCTTCACTCCCTACAACATAACCTCCCGTATCGATTAGGGAAAATTCGACACCATTCCAGTCAGATTTTCCATAATGGCGATCACGTGTCACACCACTAACGGCGTCGACAATCGCTTCACGCTTTTGGATCATTCGATTAAAAAAGGTGGATTTACCCACATTGGGGCGTCCAACAATCGCTACTATCGCACTCATGGAGGTAATTTTTATGCAAAAGTAACCTTTTTAAAAGGATATAATGCGGGGATTAGTACTTATAACCAAAGCGTTTTAATTGTCGCTCGTTCGAACGCCAATCTTTATTGACTTTTACATAAAGCTCAAGATGAACTTTCTTAGTAAAAAAAGCTTGCAGTTTCATTCGTGCGCCTACCCCTACCTTTTTTAAAGCTGATCCTTTATGACCGATTAAAATTCCTTTTTGAGTCTCGCGCTCTACCATAATTAAGGAACGGATTTTAATGATTTTTTCGGTTTCTTTAAACTCCTCGGTCACCACCTCAACAGCATAGGGAACTTCTTTATCATAATGCTGAAGAATTTGTTCTCTAATCGCTTCATTGACAAAAAAACGTTCTGACTTATCGGTCATTTGGTCTTTGGGATAATAGGGAGGAGAAAGTGGTAAAAGTGAAATGAGATGATCCAGTACTTCTTGCACAGAAAAACCTGTTTTAGCAGAAATAGGAAAAATATTGGCTTGAGGAAAAAGTCCTTGCCAGTGCTCTACAGAGGCAATTAAAGCCGCCTGATCTGTGGTATCAATCTTGTTGATTAAGACCAAAACAGGAATAGATAATCGCTGTATTTTTTCAAATAGCTTTTGATCTTTCATCTGGGTCTCCCCCACCTCAAGCATATAGATTAAAACATCTGCATCTTCTAGCGCTGTCTTGACAAAATCCATCATCGAAGATTGCATTTCATAGCTAGGGGTGATTACACCAGGGGTATCAGATAAAACCAATTGATAGTCCTCTGCATTAAGGATACCTAAAATACGATGTCTTGTGGTTTGTGCCTTCGGCGTAATAATCGATAGTTTTTCACCTACCCAGGCATTCATCAAGGTAGATTTCCCTACGTTAGGATTGCCAACGATAGAAACAAAGCCAGCTTTATGGTTTTCATTCATTTATTACAAAGATACACAAGAAGCACTCACACTCGTTTATTTTGATCAATATCTAAAGGGAGATACACAATATGCACGAGACACACAGAATCATGAGGAGACAGGTGACACTGTGGATTATTACTTGCACACTACCTAGCCACCATATACACCCCATAGAGGTCCTCCCGGCCGGACCTCCCTGAGAAGCCCCCTCTTAATAAGGGGTATTTCGACTTTGCCACAGGGGGCTCAGTACTTCGAATGAAATTTTTTTCCAAAAAAATGGGTTAGGGGGGGGTTACTTCATAAATAAAATTTTCAGATTTTTTTCAGAAAATCACTTTTATACCTCTCGAGGTTTCTCCAGTATTTTGACCATTACGTATGTGTCTATCTCTACAATGTGGTTTGGTTTTTTATCCATTAAATGGATTGTAGATTTTACAATTGGTTTTTTCAAAGGCGTTAGACTTAATTCTTAAAGGGTTCAAGTTGGATTGAAATTCACAAAAATAGATATCGAGTCTGTGTTAGATTTTTGTGCTACAAAATCCTATGAATTACCATCAAATGCGGGTTTTGAGTTAGAACTAAAAACACCTTCCTTTTTCTAAATTATATTCAAATAAACCATGTAGAACTTAAAAACTATCTTATATTTGCAGTATAAATCGCGGGATAGAGCAGTAGGTAGCTCGTCGGGCTCATAACCCGAAGGTCACAGGTTCGAGTCCTGTTCCCGCTACTAAAACAAAAAAACGGTTATACTTTATAAAGTATAACCGTTTTTTTATTTCTGAAGTGATAATTTGGTCTAATATTCTACAGATACCCATATTTTACTCAGTACAAGAACTCACATCAATTTCGCTGTATAAATTTGGGTCGTGGTTTGGGTCTTCGACCGTATTAGCCATCATTGAAATTTTAACAATTTCGTCACTTGTAGAAAAACAAAGTTGATGAAAGTTGTCGTTATCATTTATATCTACTATGGAAATAGGTACATGCGGTATTAGATCTCCAGAACAGTAAGAATAGCCAACATAGTACTGAAATAAGTCAGATTCAGTATCACCACCTATAAACGGTGTGATACCACCATTCCAAGCAACTTGAACCGTTTGTGTTCCCGAATTACATTCATTCAGATTGCCATCAATTCTTTGGGCAAAGAATAAACTTGGTCCATCAGCAAGCGGAATAACATTTGTGGTAGTGATTCCGTTTAAGTTTATGATTGCTGAACATACGGACTCTCCAGATAAAGTATCAGTTGTAAATAAATCCCCTACAACTCTAACTTCAACAGGTGGATTAATAACAGCGGTACCGAATTCACCTAAGAGAAGTACAGTTCGATTTTCTCCATTTTCATCTGCGGGGGCCATAGAAACACAAATAGGGGTATGTATATTTCCTAGGCTATCTATAACTTCAAAATCAGTTTCCGATAAACTGGATGCATCTAATGGGAATTTAAAATTAACAGGCATACCATCTAACAGGCCTGCTTGTTGATTACATAAAAATAGACTTGGTAGTGCATTATCAAGTCCAAAAAAAGCCGACACAAGAGTATCTTGTATTTCTTCTGAAGCATATTCTCCTGTGCAATCATTAGTGACCTGTTCTTGAGGGTCTTCTTTTTTGTTACACGAAAACATGACACAGGCTAATGGTAAATAAATCATTTTCATGAGCAAATCTAAGTATTTTTCCAACATTTTCATCCGTAGGCATGTCAATCATTGCACCATGACCACCTGGAACGAAAACAGCTGAATAAGAATCTGTATGTTCTCTTGAGGTGTTAATGAAGTCTGAAAGTTTAATTGGTTTTTCAAAGTTTGATTTGAGTTCTTTGTAAATGGCTTTAACGTATTCGTCTTTTTTTGGGAAAGCCCACATTTCAAATACCACAGGCTTCCCAGTTGGAGTAGCAATTACAAATTCGAATCCTGCATTTTTCAAATGGAGCATAGGTAATAATGCTTCGACAGGGTGATTCCCTGTAGAAAAATATTTTCCATTTTCCATTTTCAGATTCTTTTTGTCTGTGAAAATTACCAAGATCTTTGACTTCTTCCCTCCATATTTTTTATAGGTGACATTTTCAAAATCTGTTTTGTCAGATACTCCCATTTTTAGTGCCATTTTGGATGGACTGTATGAGCCGTCTGATTCCAATTTTGGTGCAAAACCCAATATTTTTTTTAGCATAACTTTTTGTATTTATTTAAACATCAAAATTAGCCATGTGATTTTAGATTAAAATTACCCTATGGTAATAAATCTAGTTGTTTTTCATCCGAATTCTGCTCAAACTTTGTTGAGTTATACCAAGATAAGAGGCAATATGATAGTTGGGAACGTGTTGTTCTATATTAGGGTATTTCTCAATGAATAGATTATACCTTTCTTGGGCTGTTAACTGCAATTGATTTAAAATCCTTTTGTGCAAGCTAGCGATATGTTTTTCTAAGTTTTTTCTTTGAAACGGTTCGAATTCTGGAAATTGAGTGTATATATTATTAAGCTTAAGAGCATTGAATTCTATAACAACCGAATTAGTTATAGATTCAACTGTAAGTGAAGCTGGCTCATCATTGTAAATTGCCATAAAATCACTAATCCACCAATCTATGGTTGCAAATTGCAATGTATGCTCCTTACCTTCTTAGTCAATACAAAACGAACGAAGACTTCCATTGATAACAAAAAAAGTCTTTTTCACAGCTTGACCTTGTCGAATTAAAATTTCTCCTTTAGATACCTTTTTCTCTTTAGCTATAGAAAAGATATATTCCTCGGCTTCAGAGGAGAGATTAATTGAACTTCTAATTTTATTGATCAAGAACCGCATGTGTTATTTTGTAACTATTTTAAACATTTAGGTAAATATAATCGTTTAAAAACATTACCATTTTTTAAAATAAGACTAACCAAATTATGAGTATATATCAATTCTCATGGAGAAAGACTTAAGTTCTATATTTCCAATGAGTTATCTACTATAAACCTCACTTTTAAAAGAGGGTTTTTTTATTTCCCCTAAAACCTATTCGTATATTTGTTGTTTAAATTCTCAAAAGTCTCTCCTTCGATAAAATCTATATTGGATATATGTCCAACCTTATTCAACAATTTAAATCTCATAATCAGTTAGCAACAAAAGAATACACCATTAGATACCGCCTATGGGAAGTGATTCATGTGGAAGTTTTTCAAACCAAAAAAACAGGCAGTTAACAGGGAACGCTAACAAAATTCGACTAATTATTGCCTTAAAACTCAAAATAGTCTAAGGATTTTATCCTTTTTTATAAAAACATTTATCCAACAAATTAATATAGTGAATAATAGGTGATTCTGATTAGACTTCAAAATACTTATTATCAGTCTTTTACATCTGTTTGAGTTTTTTGTTTAACTTTTCTTAAAAACTATCTAATATTAATTTAAAATTTAATTTTAGTGTTTGAAATTAATTTTTAGATTTGCAACATCAATTCTACACAAATGAATTGGTTTATGGTTAGAAGTCCTCGAGCTCTGTTCGAGGGCTTTTTTTATTCCCTATCTTTACGAGGTATGAAAAGAATCCTATTATTACTCCTGTTTTGTGGTCAATATAGCTGGGCACAAATCGATAGCTTAGCGGTGATTCAATTAGAAGAAGTTGAGTTAAAATCCATTCAACTAACAACACCAATCGAACAATTTCCAGCGGCTATTTACAAGAAAGAAATTTCAGCCTTATGGCAGGGATCACAAAGTTCACTACAAGAATACATAGAAGATTTACCCGGTTTAATAAGTTTTAATCGATCTAACTATGCGCAAGATTTACGTATCTCTATACGTGGTTTTGGGTCACGAGCAGCCTTTGGCATTAGGGGCATCAAATTAATTGTTGACGGGATTCCAGAAACCACTCCAGACGGGCAGGGGCAATTAGACAATCTCCCTTTAGGGATTTTATCCTCTATTGAAATACTAAGAGGTCCTAGTGCCGTGCGCTATGGCAATGCAGCTGGTGGAGTGCTCGCAATTAACACCCTCGAGGGGGTAGAGGAAGATTTTCATCAAATTGGACTTAGAATAGGGAGTTATGGCGCACAACAAGCACAATACACTGCTGGTTTAAAAAAAGATAAAACAACGGCTATTTTCCACCTTAATCATGCTAAAGCAAAAGGCTATCGTGATAATAGCCAATTTGAAAACAATATGTTTAATGCGAAAGTTAGGCATCACTTCTCTCCTACTCTCCATGCAATGCTTCAATTTAATGCGACAAAGAGTCCCTATGCACAAGATGCTGGAGGGCAAACAATTGAAGAATTCAACAACAACAGACGCAGTGCAAGAGATCGCAACCTACAATACAAAACTGGAGAAAAAATAGCGCATTATAAAAGCGGAGCAACCATTTCTTATCAAAAAGGAAAGATCGAAGGCGCGCTGTATGGCTTTATCGCCAAACGCAACTTTGAAGGAAAACTCCCCTTTGCTAATGGTGGATGGGTTGATTTAAACAGAAGAAATACTGGTCAAGGTGGTAGTTTTAGTTTTTCTAACAAAGAGCAAAAGTTAGGCTTTAAAACACAATTGAGCTATGATATTGCTACTCAGAGAGATCTTAGGAAACGTTTTGTCAATAGTGAGGGCGTAAAAGGGGAATTAACCTTAGATCAAAAAGAAAGCTTTAATAGCTTTGGCGTAGCCTTAATACAACATTTAACCTATGGACCCATGGTATTTAATGGGGGGCTTCGATGGGATGTAAATGAACTAAAGGTAGACGATTACTTTCTTAATGATGGGAACGATACAGCAGCTAGAACCTTAAATGCATGGAGCCCCCAAGCGGGAATAACCTATACTTTTTTTCCAGGTTTATCTGGTTTTGGAAATCTTTCTAAAAGCTATGAAACCCCTACTTTAAGTGAATTAAGCGCCAACCCAAATGGCAACGGTGGATTCAATCCTTTGATTGATATTCAAGTGGCCGAGAATCTTGAATGGGGTGTTCACTTTACAGCAAAAAAAACAAAAGGTAGTCTAGTCTATTTTAATATTAATACAACAAATGACTTAGTGGCTTATGAACTCGCCGATTCTCCGGGAAGGACTTTTTATCAAAATGCTGGAAGCACCAAAAGAGAAGGTATTGAACTCTTACTACAACACCAATTTAGTCAAAGATTGAGCGCTAATCTCACCTATAATTCCGCAAGTTTTACCTATAAAAATTTTGAGCAAAACGGAGAGAATTACGCTGGAAATAGACTCCCTGGAATCCCTAAAAACTTTGGCGTTTTACGCCTTACTTATCAATGGAAAAATGGTCCATTGATCAATTATTCAAAGACCTATAGAAGTGACTTATATGCTGACAACAACAACGCAACTCGTGTTGATTCATTTTACAGAGATGATATAAACCTTAGTATTCCTTTGAATAAAATCAATGATAAAACAGCCGTTTTTTTAGGTTGCAACAATCTGTTTAACAGCTTATATAGTGACAATATTCGCATTAACGCCTTTGGGGGGCGTTATTATGAAGCCGCTCCAGAACGAGAAATTTATGTAAACTTACAATGGCAATTCTAGAGTTGGATTTTTTTGCATCACCTCAACCACTTTATTTACTCGATCTAGGTATTCTGAAAGAAAATCGCTTTTATCTAGATTGTAGAAAATAGAGGCAAATGCCTCTGAAAGTTCTTCATTAAGTTCATCTGGATCAACCGCTGCACGCTCTAATCGTACCCAAATATTATCAAAATAACCTTTCACTGTTTTTAAACGATAGGCAAAAGAATCTTTTTCGATCAATGGCTGATTATTTTTATAACAACTAAGAGGAAGAAGAATGATCACTTACAATTTTCCAGACTGAATTGATCTTTCTAAACAGAAGTGTAAAATAGCCTGTAGGTTGATCTTTTTCTCTTTTAAGGGTATATTTCCCAATTAATTGAATGGTGTTTTCGTCCCACTGTTGGGTATGTAAAATATCAAAATGCAACTGCCCCATGCTATCTTTATCTGGATAGCCTTTTTTGTAATTTTCCAAGGTATTATGATAACCAAAGGTAGGACCGCTTTTCCCAACAAAAACTAAGGCAGGACTATTCCAATATCCTTTCATAAAGCTGTCGATATCCCCTTTATTCCAAAAATCTTCTTGGGCTTTCATTGTTTGTTGGATTGCTTTCTCTGCAATAGCATCAACCTTATATTGCGCTTTTATACTTCCGCTTAGAAGCAAAAAAATAGACAAATAAAAATATTTCTTTCTCATAGAACTTGCTTAACCGTTAGATAATCAAATTAAAGAATGTTGTTGAATCACTAGTACAAATTACTAAAACTTTGATTTTAAAGCAGATTCTGGAGTAGATGGCTGAAAAATTTTTATATTTAGATACTATATCTTGAAAACCTAACAAAAATGAAACACTACTACTATTTAAAATTATGCTCTATCGGTCTTTTTTCGCTCCTAATTATAGGTTGTCAAGATAAACCAGAAGAGAACAAATCCATAACCATTAGTGGAAACATTAAAGAAGACAGTCACTGGACTGCAGATAAGCATTATATTCTAGATAAGCAGGTCACTGTTGAAGCGGGAACAACACTTACCATTGATCCTGGGACAGTTATTAAGGCAAATCCGCAAGAAGCACCTAATGTCTCTATGCTTGTTGTCGCTCGAGGAGCAAAATTAATGGCTAGAGGAACCGCAGAAAAACCCATTATTTTCACTTCTGTAAATGACGATATAGACACTTCTAATGACGCAAAATCATCGCTTAGAAGTAATGATGTAGGTTTATGGGGTGGAGTAATTATCTTAGGGAATGCACCTGTCTCACTTTCTAATGGTGATGATGAAACCTTTTATGTAGGCCTTGAACCCAATAGCAAAAACAGTTACTATGGTGGAACTAACCCAGAAGATAATTCTGGGGTTTTAGAATATGTCTCTATTCGTCATGGAGGTGTTTTTATAGGAACTGGTAGCGAATCAAATGGTTTAACCTTATGCGGAGTTGGTGCTAAAACAATCATTAACCAAGTTGAAATATTTGCTAATCAAGACGACGGAATAGAATTGTTTGGCGGAACTGTAAATGTGGACAATCTAATCGTTCACGCCAGTGATGATGATGCCATAGACATCGATGAGGGATATGCTGGAAATATTTCAAATTTTTTAATCGAATTAGTGGACGCATCGGATAATGCTATTGAAATAAGTGGTGGACAATCCGAAGAAGCAGGTGCTTTTACTTTGAAAAATGGACTTATTGACGGAATGGGTTTAGCCTCTACCGCGATTTATTCAATTGATGAGAAAGCGAAAGGTATGATTTCAAACGTAAAAACAACTAATATGGGGGAATCGGTGACAAGTAATAATCAATCCAAAGGTGTTGTTATAAAAGAAACCGTTAATGAGACAAAGAATATAATGAATTTTGAGTGGACTCGCGCTAAGCAAAACTAATCCACTTTCTACGACTATAAAAAAGGGCCCTTTTTTATTCTTCTAAATTCATGGCCGAGAAATGGATTAATTCTCGATCATACAAATAAGTCAATTGTATGGGACGACAACACACCTCGCAATCTTCCACATAATGTTGTTCAGATTCTATTGATTCTAAGAACATTGAAATGGTTTCCCAGCAATATGGACATTGAAAATGATGTTCAAACATTAGTGTTCAAATTGCATTAATTCTTCTACAACTTCTTCCCATTGCTCCATAGCTTTTGCTAATTTTTCCTTTTTTTGGTTATATCCTTCAAAGAAATTAGGCAGCGCTATGGTCGCATCATAATTGATTTCTAATTCAACATCGATGGATTTGATTTCTTTTTCTAAATCAGCAATAGTACGTTCGATTTTAGATTGCTTATTCTGTAAGGATTTAATCTTCTTTTGAAGCTGATAATCATTTATGTTCGTCTCCTCTTTTTTCTTTTTAACATTTACAACACGTTCCAACTCTACTAAGGAGTCTAATTTTTTCTGTTCTAAATAGAATTGAATGTCTCCCAAATATTCTGTTAATTTGTGGTCTTTGAACTCTAGCACACGGTCACTTAGCCCTTGAAGAAAATCCCGGTCGTGGGATATTAATATTAAGGTCCCTTGGAACTTTTTTAAAGCCTCTTTTAAAACATTTTTAGACCGAATATCTAGGTGATTTGTAGGCTCATCCATTACTAAGACGTTAAATGGAGAGAGTAAAAGTTTGCAAAGGGCTAATCGATTTCTTTCTCCACCAGAGAGCACCTTAACTTTCTTTTCCACATCATCCCCCCTAAACATAAATGCCCCTAACATATCTCGAACTCTAGAACGGTTCTCGTCTGTAGCAGCATCTTCCATGGTTTGCAATAGACTTAAGGACCCATCGAGATATTCTGCTTGATTTTGAGCAAAATATCCCAACATTACATTATGTCCTAGTTCACAACTTCCTTGAAAGTCGATTTCATTGACAATGATTTTAGCTAAGGTGGATTTACCTTGTCCATTTTGTCCTACAAAAGCGGTTTTTGTCCCTCTTTCGATTTCGACGTCTACTTCTTGTAATACTTTTTTCTCGTCATAATTTTTAGAAACTTTCTCGACCTGCAAAACTACCTTTCCTGGTTGTTGTGCTACAGGAAACTTAAGTTTCATTGCAGCGTTATCTTCGGCATCAACCTCGATACGCTCTATTTTATCTAATTTTTTAATTAAAGATTGTGCCATAGAGGCTTTAGATGCTTTTGCCCTAAAACGCTCTATTAATTTTTCTGTTTGTTCTATTTCTTTGGCTTGATTTTTTTGAGCAGCTCTTTGCTGAGTCATAATCTCTTCCCGTAGCAATAGATAAGCAGAATAGGACTTTCTGTAATCATATATCCTCCCGGCAACAATTTCTATGGTTCTATTAGAAGTGTTATCTAAAAACATTTTATCGTGAGAAACAAGTACAACCGCGCCGCGATATTTTGTTAAAAAATCTTCTAACCAGATAATCGATTCAATATCGAGGTGATTCGTAGGCTCATCCAGCAGTAAAATATCATTGTCCTGCAATAATAATTTTGCTAGCTCGATACGCATTCTCCAACCTCCAGAAAAAGTATCTGTCTTCTTGTTAAAGTCGGCTGTTTGAAAGCCTAGTCCTTGTAGAATTCGTTCTGTCGTGCCTTGATAATTGTACCCGCCTATGAGTTCATAGCGTTCTGTGGCATCATTTAAAGCAATGATAAGATCGTTATAGGCAGACGATTCATAGTCTGTTCTTGTGACAAGCGCTTGGTTAATTTCTTCCATTTGCGCTTCTAATTGCTTGATTTCTTCAAAAGCTTGATAAGCCTCTTCAAGGACAGTTCTTCCTTTTTCAAAATCAATATCCTGACGCAGAAAGCCCAGTTGCACCTCTTTTTCTTTTGAGATCGAACCAGCGGTTGGTTCTTGATCTTTTGCAATCAAGTGTAAAAGAGTTGATTTTCCCGCACCATTTTTTCCTACAAGACCTACCCTATCGCCGGCTGCTAAGCGGAAAGAAACATCACTAAATAAAGTTTCACCGCCAAAAGAGACCGTCATATTTTGAACACTAAGCATACCTTAAATTTGTTACAAAAGTGAGAAAACAGACGGACATAGAATTATTTTCAGTCCTTTTTTTCAAAGCGATTTATGTTCACTTCTTTGGGCAAAGCTTCTTGGCCATTAATATGCTTAAATAACCAACTAGCCGCCGTTGGCGCTGTTAAAACTCCGCGGGATCCCATTCCATTGAACAAATGTAAATTCTTATATTTCTTGTGGGTTCCTAGCAAAGGACGGCGATCCTTTACAGTAGGACGAATATGGGTAATTTGCTTTTCAATGGTGTAAGGGACGTCGATCATTCGTTCAATTTTATCTTTTATCCATTTGGCACCTTCTGCTGTTATATTGAGGGATTTATCTTGTTGCTCAAAAGAGGCGCCAGCCCAGTATTTATCTCCCCCTAAGGGAGCAATAAAAATAGGTCCTTTTAAGATGGTCTCGAGCTTTAGCTCTGGCGCATCAATGATTAGAATTTGCCCTTTGGATCCCACCAGTGGAACATCTTTAAAATAAGGATTATTGATCATCGCATAACCCTCACAAAAAACAAGATGCTTTGCCTTAATCTCACCATAAGTCAAATATGAAGGAGTGATATTTAATTTTGAATACTCAAATGAAGAAGTCGTTAAGTGTGCGCTAATACAATTTTTATAGGCTTGAATTAAGGCAGTGGTATCTAGACGTCCACAGTGTTTTACTTTGGCGTAGCCTAAGGGTGCTTTAACACCCAAAATGGAATTGTTATAAATCTTAGGATCTAAATAACTAGAGAGACCAGAACGGTCAGAAGCTACCATCCATTGATTGTGTTCTGCTGTCTGAGCAAACAATTTTATGATGGGGTGAGGAAAGATGAATTTTTTTGACAATCGTTCTTCTATCGCGCTATAAAAGGGCAAGGCAGCTGTGTGAAGTGCTTCCCCTTGCCAGGTCATATTAAACCGTTTTAAAACAGTAGGATTATAAATTCCTGCTGCAATGACAGATGATCCTGCTTGCGATTGATCGATCACATGAAAAGAATGTCCCTGTAGTTTCAAAGTTTCTGCATAGGCTAAACCAGCTAGACCAAAACCGACAATTAGGGTATCTACTTGTTTCATTGAGGAGCTAAAATACAAAACGCTGCCCTAGGGCAGCGTCTTATAAAATATTAATCTAATAAAATTAGTTGTTCCACATATCCTGTTCAAAATCGCGGATAACTGACTTAATTCGTTCTGATTCTAAGAGTTGCTGCAATGCATCTTCATAGATATAAGAATCAACTTGACGATCTTGATAAACATTTTCTTCTTTGTAGATCACAGAATTAAATCGACGTGAATTTAGCATATGATCAAAAGTAATGGGCTGTGATGAGTTGCGTGTATTAAACACATAGGCATCATTTAGCACCTCACGGGCATCTGGAAACCAAACCCAAAATAGGGGGAACAAAGCATTTTCATCAAATCCAGGTGGTGGACCTTGAGGATTGTTCTTCTCTTTGTCTGGTGCACAAGGTGCTATCCCAAGTAAACGATATTTCATTTCTCCTTGACGCTTATCAAAATACCAAGTTCCTTTGATTCGATATTCAATAACATCTTTAGAGGTTAATGGGATAGTCACTCCATATTCTTTTTCAATCTCTTCTCTAGATAGAATTTCTTCATTATAAGCTTGCTGATATCCTGCTAGATAGCCTGTAAAGGATATGTTTTTTAGCACTTGCTCATAAGTGAGTTTCTCTCTAAAGTAACCATCGGGATCTCCATAGACTTCTTTAATTTTTCCTTCTTCAATTCCTCGCATCAAAACATCGAAAAGAGATCTTCTCTCTTCTCCTAAATTTTGTGCTTCAGAGGGGTAGTAATATGGAAAATTAATTCGTTCGTCTAAATCAATTTTTTCCCAAATGGTTTTTGACCATAAAACATCTCTATCGTCAATGAATCCATAGGATAATGGTGATTCATCATTCGCTGCAATTTGCTGCTCATTTAAATCGCCTACCTCTTGTGGCACTCTTGCATTAAGCAAATTAGATTGTGCTACTGTAATTGAAGTAGATAGTAATGTGAAACAAAAAACGGCAAATAAAGATGCTCTTTTCATGGTTTATAAAATTTCAATTAGAACAGGAGCAACTCTTTTAAACTTATAATTAGGCTTAGCTGGGTTTTGTATTTTGAGGTCAAAAATACTAATCTCAGATCCAGATCTTACTCTATTTACAGCTTTAGTTGCTTGTGGGCATAATGAAGTTCCCTTACAAGTAATTGTTGGAGAACCAGGTACTTTAACTTTAAATTCAAGAACGTTAAGTTTTAAATCAAAGTCAAAATCTTCCATAATCGCACCAACTTTAGCTCTGTTTAGACTTGCTTTAGGCATTCTTATTTTGCCCGATTGTCTAAAGAATGTTGCGTTAGGTCTAGGCAAATCCTTAATTCTAAATCTAGTTTTAGTAGAAATATTTTGTCCATCAGGAAGTTTTCCATTAGCTGTTATGCTCACTTCTTTCCCTTTTCCAGGGTTCATAATGTATTTACTCCCTCTAGCTCTGCGAAGTCCAGCAGCAGATGCTCGGATCTTATCATCAGGAATTCCAGGAATAGAAATGGTCATTGGGTTGTCAACACCTCGATAAACCACGTTCATCTTATCTGCAGAAATAACTGCAGCATTAGGCTTAGAAATTACTGCAAAAGATTGTGAAACTGGAATGCGTGACTCAACTCCACCATCGCGAAAGATTAAGTCACCTTCTATAAGGTGATCTCCAGGGCTA
>Ga0209603_1000557_pt1 | contig 44886 bp, 49 predicted proteins | sample COGITO_mtgs_1206_FD_184812 | JGI IMG/M metagenome (GOLD analysis project Ga0209603, IMG submission 184812) | Pelagic marine microbial communities from North Sea - COGITO_mtgs_120607 (SPAdes) (version 2) | ecosystem: Environmental > Aquatic > Marine > Epipelagic ...
AAAACATAACAATAAAGAAAAGAGAATAATTATCATAAAATAACTCCATTTATAAAATATTTTCTAACAACATAGAAACCTAAAAAATTAAATCCCACATCAAATAATTTATTCAACCAACTTTCACGAGCCCATTTATATGGTGTAAAGAGTTCTATTATTTCCCATCCAATTGAGATAATCCAAAAATGCCAAACTTTAACACTCTTAATTAAACCTAACAGTGCATATTCACCGAAATGAATTAAACTGTAATAATTAACTGAATTTTTTAAGTAACTATTAGGCTTAAAATATTTCAATTGGTTTTTAATTGAATTTTTTTCAATTTTTAAATCAAAGCTGAAAACTATAGTAGCAAAAACAAAACAGGCGAAATATCTAACCATAAAAAATTTCATTTAATATCTTACTTTAAGAGAACCATTTTCTTAATAAGTTGTGATTTTTCGACTTTTAACTTTAAAATATAAACTCCCGAAGTAACTTTGACACTCATACTATTTTTTGAATTCCATGAAAAGATGTGTGTTCCTCTCTCTTTCGAACCTCTAAATACTTGTTTTATAATTTTACCTGATAAATCATAAATATCTAACTCAATATTCGATTTATGTTTTATATCTAATTTTATTTTTGTATCTGAATTGAATGGATTTGGATAATTTTGATACAAATTAAAATTATCTGGACTGATACTATTATTATTTATACTCATGGTAACTAATTCAACGATTGAGTTAGTTATTATTAAGCTATCATATGCTGCGGTTCCATTTGTCCACCATGCCTCTCCGTCCATATTAATTGAAGTCTGCCAGGTTAAAAAAGCAGTTGATAGATTTTTAATTAGTAAATTTATTTGCTCTGGAGAAAATAGATTATTTTGATTTTCACATAAAAAAGTACAAATAAAGCTGTTAGGACTCTGGAAATCACAATGATCTGCTTCAGTCACACGTAAAAGTTTTGAATTCTCAGCTTGATTATATATTCCTATTCCATTTAGTTGAGAATTACATGTTGATGCTTCACCGGCTAACCCAAAAATAGGTATGTTTAAGCCTTGAGCATACGTTTGTCCAATACCCTCTAAGTCAACAATATCTAATCCAAAAAAAGAAATTGTATTTGTGTCTAGTGCTGAAGCTATTATTGCGCGCAATCCCCCAGCAGAATAACCAGTGTATATTACTTGCCCTCCTCCGAGTATTTGATTAGATAACAAGATTAGGTCTTGAGCATCTTGAAGTGGGTTATTATCTACCAATGATGAATGTAGCTGATTCATAGTCCCAACTTTTATACCCCAGCTTGCGTAATGTTGAGATAAATCTAAAAGGTAATCATGACTACTAACGAATTCATGAGCAAAAATAATGTGCGGAGCACTCGGAGCGTCCGTGGGAGAAAATAATCTATACTCAGTTGAATCTCCATTCGAAGTACTAAAATATCCATTATTGATTTCAATTTCATAGGGTCCTGAATTTGAAAAATTCCCAAAAATAAAAGCGGAAAAAAACAAAAGTGAGATTATCAAAGATTGTATCATTACTCAATTTTAAAAAGTCTATTCAATCAACTTTAAAAGTACATACCTTTGGTTTTTCAAAAAACTTATGTCTATAGGTAGCTATTACTTTATAAATTAAATCTCTTAAAGGTAATGGAATAATCCATAAAATAGGGAAAAATATTTTCCAATACCACTTCAGGTATAATAGACACCTTATTGCTGCAGCCGATCTAATATAAAAAATCTTATTTTTCCTCAAAAATACTGTATCTACCATTTGATCAGATTTTGAAAATGTTTTTATTATTTTTTTTGCTTCAATTGATTCTCTTGCTAAAAAAGAAATACTACTATTTAGAGATAACCTTTTATCCATAAAAGTTGCAATTCGATTGCACAAACCACAATCTCCATCCAGAATTAATAAATCTTTTTGATAATTCATTTTTTTACAATTTGAAGAGACCATGCATTAACATATACACCATCGGACATATGTATCAATTCTGGCTCTAAAAGTTTTTCTATGCCTAACTGAAATGATTTTGTAAGGTTATTTATTTTTAGATTTGCATGTGCTTTATATAAACTCCAAGGATTATGTTTTGTAAATCCGATACATATTTTATTATTCCGCAGGGAGAATAAACAATAACGCTCAAATAAAAATTCCTCTATTGATCCTTTCTTAGGAATGATTGCTCTACCAATAGCAGTACTTGATCCAGAAAGCTCGAAGCCTTTACTATTCCTCTTACTATCCCAAAAATACTTATTTTTATCTACTTTAATCATTCCTTTTGAATAATTGTAAGGTAATCCAAATGCATAAGGTGCATATAAACAGGTTATATAACTTTGTGCATCCAAAGTAAGAAAATAAACTCCAGGTTTATTATCAACCCTAACATAAGTTCGAATATTAAATTCTGGAAAATTAGAGATTCCACTGATTGGAAATAATAACCTTGGGTGCACATCTTTCATTAAAAATGGAATTAAACCAATATATGCTTTTCCTTCAAATAAATCCAACTCTATACCTTTCGGTATAATATCGGATAAAATATCAGGTTTGACTTCCCAATGCATAAATGTTAGATGCCGCCACTCCTGAACTAAAGAGTGCTTTCTAAGAGGCATATTAAATGGCAAATGACTATGTTGAATTATTTGGTCCATTTGAAAAAAGCTTATTAAATATTATTCATTAGAAAATAAAGATGCCGGCCAACCATCTTCGTTAAACAATGTTGCAGAAGCAGTATCTGACCATGCATAGCGAATGTAAGATGGATTTAAAACACTATCGGAAAATGCTTCTATATAATTATCAAATAATTTAACTGAAGCATTATAATAATTTTTATCTTTTCCTGCTATCTCAAAACTAGAGTTAGAGTTTGGATCAATTTTTAGCTCTAGCTTATCTGATGTAAAAAATATATTAATCTTATCCTTTTTTACTTTTATATGACTATAAATCGGTCCAGATGCGGTGATATCGAATCCATAATTATTTTTTAGTGCAACTTGGGAAAATCTAAAGCCAACATCATGCTTATTTGAAGGGTGTATATCATAATTCTCCCCAATATCATTTAATACTATTATTTCAGAATTAGGAATAACCTTGGTTAGGTTGGATTGAACTTTTTGGAAATAAGGTAGCATTCCTTGGTAATTAAAATAAGGAGCAATTTGCGCAAAATAGAATGGGAAATTACTCCCCCATTTTTTTCTCCAATCTTCTACCATTAGTGGCATCAATTTTGAATATTCTCTGAATTTTGGATCACCTGTTCCAATTTGTGATTCACCCTGGTACCATATCACACCTTGAATTGTAAATGGAATTAAAGGATTTAACATCCCATTATAAATACTTCCTGAGGTATTATGAGTTAAATAAGTTTTTTTGGGTCTTTTTGAGAAATCAATATTCTTATCTTCATAACTATAAAGAGACGTATATGGATAAACATAATTATCTATTTGAAAAAACTCTTCACCTAAAATATTTAGTTCCCAATTTTGAAGTTTAATTGTTTTGTTGTTATTTTTTGATTTTAAATGAAAAAATCCTAATGATGGTTGACCAATATTGCGAACAAATATTTGATTATTCCCGTTTTTTAAGAAATCCTTAGCAATTTCTACTGTTCTTATCTCTTTATTAAACTTATAATCTTTTAAGTCAATATCTATAAGCGTACTAAAAATTTTGAATCCATTGATAAATACATCATATTCTAAAAGTCCCCATTTAATATCTTTTCCTGGATTTATTTCTAGAAAAATATTTTCTTCTACATTTTCTATCATAAACTGATTTTTAAAAAGTATCGCACCAATAAAATCTTTAGAATTTATATATGTTTCAATCTCATCTCTCGATTTAATCACTAACCAGTTTTGTACATCCTTCTCCCCTTTTATAATCTCTTTACCAAGAGAGTCAGAAGATCTCCAATCATCAATAAAATAGTCTAAATAATTTATACTAGGTTTTTTATTTCTTATAAATTCACCTAAAAACAAGTCCCATGAACTGGAAGGCATGGGTTTAGAAGTGTATCTGGTTAAAAATTCTCGAAGTTTTTCATTTTGAACAGATTCAAATTTCAACTTATCAAAAGAGTCTTGATATTCCTCTATTTTACTTAAAACTTCATGGCTTGTCCATGCTTCTGTTCTACTACCTCCCCAACTGGCATGTATAATACCAACTGGAATGTTTAAATTGTGATGTAAGTTTTTAGCAAAGAAATATCCAACAGCGCTAAAATCTGTAATTTGATCACCTTCAGCAGAAATCCAACTACCATCAAGATCATTTATTTCATCATAGCTTAGGTTTTTCTTTACGTTAAACATTCTTATGTTGGGATAATTTGCAGAATTTATTTCATAGGCCGAACTATCCGTCGTGTTGCAGCAATAATCAAAATCCATTTCCATATTAGATTGTCCAGCTGCAAGCCAAACTTCTCCAAAAAGGATATCTCGAATTTTAATTTCCTCATTGACTGAATTAATTTCTATTTCATGAGGACCTCCAGCTTTTCCCGAATTTATCAAGACTTTCCAATTACCAAATGAATCAGATTTTTCTTTTAAAGTGACTCCCCACGAAGTACTTATATTAATATTGGAATTCGGCTTCGAAAATCCCCAAATTGAGATAGTAGTATCTCGTTGCAAGATCACCCCATCACTGAATAATGATGGTAATTTTAAATAAATATTATCAGTTTTTATACTACAACCAGTAAAAATGAAAATTATTATGAATATATATTTCATTAATTAATTACCTTTACTTAAATATTTGTATTGAAATTATTTTTTGATAAATAAATGTACGTAGTTTAACTAAACAATATAAAACACCTTTTTTTGTTAATGCCAACATATTTATGAAATTTTAATTATTCATCCAGTCATAAAAAATTTTAATAAAGTTATTCGAACCTTTTTCTATCATCAAATCAATAATCTAATATGAATTATAAATTTCATTAAATAGAATTCCATGAACGCACTTATTATTGTCTGCTATATTATTTTTTGATATATCAAAAAAAACATCATTATCCCAATTTAAACCAGATTTACAAATTAGATCGTGATTTATCTCTGTGAAATGATTATTATTTAGCTTTAGGTATGATAATCTTCCTTTTCTGAAAAAAGAATCTGGTATAGATCCGTCTAAGTTATTATCAAATAAACCTAAATAAGTTAATATTGGCAAGCTTGTCAGTTCTTCTGGTATTGAGCCTATAAATTGATTTTCAAATAAACCTATTGATTTTAGTTTTTTAGCATCACCTAATTCTGGGGGTATTTCACCAATTAATGCGTTACTGCCAAAACTCAAAAATTCCAACTGTTTAAGATTTCCTATTGAAGCTGGAAAAAATCCTGTAAGGTTGTTACTCCAACCGTTTAAATATTTCAACTCTTTCAAATAACCAATAGACTCAGGAATTGTGCCTTCAAAATGATTTTTACTAAAGTTTAAATAGACTAATTTTCTTAATTGTCCAATTTGAACTGGAAGTTTCCCTGAAAATTCGTTATTTGAGATCCATAGTTCTTTCAGATTTGATAAAGACTCAATCTCAGAGCTAATCGTACCATAAAAAGAATTATTACTTAAATTAATAAACTCCAAATTTTTCATTTGGTAGATAAAATTTGGAATTGGACCATCTAAAAAATTATTATTTAATTTTAGTGTTTTAAGATTAATCAACTTCGCAATATCCTTTGGTATGTTACCAACTAACTTTCTATTGGAAAGATCTACGGATCTTGTTTCAATTAATGAAAATTGTTTACCTAGAGCATTAATTAAAACATCGCCTTTTATAATATTACTTAAAGATTTCAGCCCCCACTTGTCTTTAGTGAGAATTTGATAGAAGTGTATGCTATTCATTGGCATCACATATAAAGTATCTTCTCTATCAATTACTTTTTTAACAGAAATAGCTTCTACCATATTCTGATTATTAGATTTTAATATTTCATAAAAACCAAAATCATTATCTTTATTCATTGTCCATTTAATGAATAAATCATTTGAATATTGCGCCTCAAATAAAGTGGATGGTTGTGGTTTATTAGTTTCGACAATATTTGATTTGACATCTCCCTTTGTTTTTAATTTTGATATGTTTTCATTTACTATATAAAAATTATTTTTTTTCGTTGGATCAAACGAATCGAGTACAAAAGTAGTATCATCGATAGAATTATATACTTTTAGTTCTGTAGCATTTTTAGGATTTTCAAAATATTGAAATAAAGAGTATGATTTAAAGTTATCCTCATTACTGCTATACCATTTAATTTTCATTTCTTTTAAATCATACTCGACTGATTTAATCACAATTTGACTTGGGGGTTTTGGGGCAACAACTTTAACTATAGAAGGAACTTCAATTGGGGAAACGACTATTGTTTTTGGAATAGGTTCTGACTGGATGACGGGAGCTGTTGATCCACCGCACCCAATTATGATGAGTAGAAAAGGCATAATTACATGGTTAATTTTGTTTAGTTTCACTTTTGATTAGTTTGAAGATAAAAGTATACTGGAAAACACCTTTATTATTATTCTACTTTAGCCTATTTCGATAATGATTACATTACGTTACAAAACTTAATAACTTATATAAATATTCGTAAACAAAAAACCCCGCTAAAAAACGGGGTTTTAAATAAATTTTTCAATACTTATTTCAAAAGGAGCATTTTTCTTGTTTGCTGATATTCATTAGACTGTATGAAATATAAATACATACCGGCTGAAACAGGCTCACCGATGTCATTTTTTGCATCCCAAACAGCAGAATTATGACCTGCTTTTTTATATCCTGAAAAAATTGTTTTTACAATCCGTCCATTAATATCAAAGATACGAATCAATATATCTGAGCTTACAGGTAAATCATAACGTATAGTTGTTACTGGGTTAAAAGGATTCGGATAATTTTGATACAGTGCAAATTCTCTTGGGATCAAATCATCCTCTAGTTTTAAAGTTGTGACACCCATAATTGCAGAATAGTCACTTACATTTCCTGATAAATCAACAGCAGAAAGACGATAAAAGTATTCTTGACTATGTTCGCATTCTACGTCGATGTAGAAAGTATCATCAATAATAAATGTTTGATAATTTAGAAAAGATTCTTCATTCGATTTATCGAGATTAAAAAAATTAAAGTTATCATCTGTAGAAGTACTCCAAAAAATCTCAATCCCATCCTCTACAATCGTAACTGATAAATCTTGAGGCACCTCTGGAGCAATATTATCAAGAGAATATCCAATCATAATTTCAGATTCGAAGGTTCCTATATTCATAAAAGAAATTACCTTGAACTCAGTTAGACCATTATTTATACTCGAAGAATCTCTTAATGTAGGAACCTCAGTGGTGTAAACTTCACTTCCTGATGCAGTCAAAGAACCAATCCCAATCCAAGATGTAGTATCACCAACCGTATCATTTCTGAAAATAGTATAAAACTGATTAGGAGTATCTAAAATATCGAGATAAGATTTTTGAAAATTCAAATAAACTTTTTCTCCTTGATCTTCTGGAACATCTGTAACAAAATTAATTCGAGGTTCAAAATAGTGTGCTGTAATATTAAAAGTATCAGTGATACTGCTATCACCATCGCTAAGAATGATCGGAAAGTCAAATGTTCCATCTGCAGGAACAGTACCTAATAGTCTGTCTGGATTTGATTCAATAGTGAACCAATCTGGATAATCAAAAGTGTTATCAAACATAAAAAATGTAGAGTCCATATCAACATCATTTGCATATAAATTAAACTCAAAATGAATTCCAACACCTACAGTGACATTTAAATTATTTTCAAATTCTGGTAGATCATTTACAGGTTCAACCGTTAGTTGAAATTCTTCAATATCTATTGCTCTTCCTATATTATCATTTACTATAACTGTCACTATCGTAGACCCATTCCAGTTCAAGTTAGACATTATATTTAAATATCCATCTTCATTTATTACTGATATATAAGACGAATCATTTGAAAAAGAAATCAGACTTAAACTATCATCATCAACATCCGTAACATCTATTGGTATTTGAATAAATGAATCTTCATTCATTACAGTATCGGATATGCTTCCAATAATGGGTGAATCATTTACAGGTAGAACATTTATAATGACTAATGCTGTATCTGATAATGGTTCAGACTGATTTCCAGTTAGTCCATTATCCGTTACAATATAGCGAAGACTATCTACTCCAAAATAATTTTCATTAGGAATGTATATTAAATGTCCTTCTGTTTCTACAAAATCAAAATGCCCATGGTTAAATCCACTTATTATGGAAAAGTTTAATAACTGATCATCAGCTAAACTTTCAGTTGAATCACCATCTGAAGCTAAGAGAAGTACAAACAATGTGTCTGAGTCTTCTTCGATAAAAAATTCTTCATCAAGTGCAATAGGCGCATCATTAACAGGATATATAGTTAGAAAAAATTGTTCCTCTGCAATAGATCTATCCATATTATCATTTACAGATACATAAACAAGAATAGAATCACAATTCCAATCTGGATTTGGTACTATATAAAGAGTAGTGTCTATTATTTCCATATCTAAATAATCAACATGTGAACTGGTCACAGATAAAGAAAGTTCTTCATTATCTACATCTGAAAAAATGAGTGGAATAGATAAACTCGAATCTTCTATCATCGTAGTGTCCTCAATGGTACTTAATCTTGGATTATCATTAACAGGCATTACGTTTAAAATAAAAAATGTAGTATCAGTCAAAGTATCCTCTGCAATCAAAACAACTTCAATTAAAGCTGAGCCTGCCCAATTCTCTATCGGACTCAATATTAATGAATCAGAGATGATATTGATATTAACATCACTTGTGTCGCTTGATATCACGTACTCAGTTGAATATTCTGAATACAAATCAGGTAATAGAAGAGTTAAAGTAGAATCCTCATAAATAAATGAATCTTCAAATTCAGGTGCCTCTATATTTTCAAAAATATTCAAACTTAAAGGGATATATAAGTCGGGTTCATTTTCATCATTACTCATAATATGAAGACTACTTAAATAGGTACCTGTGGTCCACTGGTTTGTATTAAAACTTAATTCGACAATTTGCTCGCCTCCTGTTGTAACCACTCCAAATTCAGGAGAAATAGACATCCAGGAATAAGAAATGTTCCCAAACCAATTTAGTTCGGCATCACCATCATTTTGAATAGTCAAATATCGTGTAGTAGCACCTCCAAGAAACAGGTCAATATACACAGAGTCTAAAGAAAGAATGATATTAGGATAATACATATCAACTTCAAGATTAACAGGGATATTTACAGCAGGTTGATTTGGATCATTTGAAATAATATAAAATTCAGATTCATAATCACCCGTGGCAAGGGAAGTCGCATCAAAGGTAAGCTCTATTTCTGTTGAGTTTCCAGGTAATACTGTACCTAGAGTATCAGAAACGGACAACCATTCCACCTTGCCAGCTATTGCGGCGGCATAATATGCAACTTTCTGAATTAAATCTGATACAGTATGTGGAGCATCTTGGTAGTCACAATTAAAAAGAATAATTGTACCTTCTCCATAATTTTTCTCTACTAAGAGTGGTACTTCCCCGTAGGAGGCATGGTTTAAGCTCACAATCACAGTTGCATCTGGATCATCAATTATAATATTTCGCATAAATTCTACAGCTTGAGTACCAACTGGAACAGAGCCCCAATCTATGTTTTGAGCCAGCCAATGATTTGGATCTTGGATAATAGGCGTTCCATATACACCAGAAGTACCGGTATAAACAGAACCTTCAATTACATTCCAATTATTAATTGGATAATCATTAGAAGACCATTCCCCTACCCATGTTCCACCATTATATATCCACTCTAATGTCTCTTCTGGATTATAATTAGAACTCCGAATATTAAAAAAAACATCAAAATTATTAATATCTAATACGGATCCTGTCACCGCATTTAAACTTTCATGTCCATTAATTGTAGATGCAACTCCAGAGTTATTGTAAATCCAGATATCATACTGATCCCTGTTTATGCTATTATTATTTATATTAGATTGCCCCACTAGAACAGGTCCCGTAGAAATATTTCCTGATACATTATTTTGAGTAGTAAAGCCTTCAGGTAATGCGAAAGGCACATTAATGCGCTCTTGATTATTAAAACTTAATACCCATTCAAGGTCATCATTACCGTTATTATAAATAGTAAAAGATTGATTAGAAGATTCTCCAGTATATGCTAAATGACTAATTGCATCTGGAAGAACTTCTATTTGTGGATATCCTGGATTTCCATCAATCCAAGTAGCACCATACAACGTCATATGATTTGTATTTCCAGTATGATCAAAAAGAATATTACTTTCACCTGCATTTGCTTTCCAATAGACAAGAAGTCCCTCTTCATTTACATCGAAATCATTATTCATTAGTTCTTGAATCTCAGTAATCGATTTTGAAGTATTCCATATACTTATTTCATCTAAATTATAATTACCTGGTTCATTTGTACTTCTATTTCGCCCAAGAACAATTTGATCCCATCCAGTCACAACCCAATCAACCGTTTCTATCAGTTCTCCATTAAAATAAGCAGCGGTAGTGGTCCCATCAGATGTAATAGATACATGAGCCCATTCCAGATCTAATGGAGCTAAAAGAATAGATCCGTTTGAAGATAAAAATCGATATTGCTCATTATTATTGCAATCTAGCTGGAAACCCTGGTTCGAGGTTGATGAGTTGTTAAAGAAAGCTTGATAAGAAATCTGATTAAGATCATGTGCCCTAACCCACATTGAAACAGTATACGTACTTAATTGATTATTCCAGGATAAATAACCATAATCATCAATACCATCAAAGCTGAGAGAGTGGTCACCATTATCAGGGTAACCAGCACAGCTTCCATCATCTGTAGTCGCATCTATATTATAATTCTCTGCGTAAGAATCCATACATCCTAAAATATTCTGTCCATGGACTAGGGAGATAAAAGTAAATAACGATAATATTGAAAAAATCATAAATAATAGCCCAAAATAATTAGATCATAATCTAATAAATTTCTTTAAACAAAAGCCTACGCCAATGCTACTCAAAAAAGAGTATGTGAATTTCATCACATTCTTAAATAAAAATTAAAATTAACTATTAAAAATAAGAGATGCAGCTCCGAGTATACCAGCTTGTCCCTTAGGAAGAGCTGATTGAAGTAGATTAATAGTATGAGCATTACCATTAATAAGATATTTTTCCATAGATATTTTTGCAGGATCTAAAATTCGTCTACCTGCATTACTGAAACCACCATAAAAAATAAAGGCTTCTGGGCTCAATAAATTAGCTGCCTGAGCAAGTCCTAGTCCTAATTGAGTTCCAGTATATTCATAAATTTGTTGAGCAAGTTTATTCCCAGCATCGAATGCTTTATCAATTAGCAACCCATTAATTTTTTCAGAACTAATACTTTGTAGAAATTCATCTTTTGGGTTTCTTTCTAAAAAGGTTTTTACTGTTTTTTTTATACCAGTTGCAGAAGCATAAGATTCTAAGCAACCGATGCTACCACAATTACATTTACGACCATTTGTATCTATAGATACATGCCCCAATTCTCCCGCAAATCCATCGTGTCCGTACAATAAGTTTCCACCGCTAAAAATTCCACTTCCAAGGCCTGTCCCTAACGTAATCACCACAAAGTCATTCATACTTTTCGCGACACCAAATTTTTTTTCTCCTAATGCGGCAGCGTTTGCATCATTAGTTAATATTGTATTACAGTTAAATTTTTCTTCAAAAATTGATACAATGTGTACATCTCCCCAACTTAAATTAGGAGGGGTTTGTATTTTTCCACTATAATGATTCCCATTTGGTGCTCCAATACCGATACCATTGAGGCTTAAATTCGAATTATTTTTAAAAAACAGTTTTATTCTTGAATCTAGCCTCTCGATGAGGTCTTCGATTGGTTGATTACCTCTTGTTGGAATTTCTTGAGACTCTAAGACAGTTCCTACTTCATCAATAAATCCATAAACAGTATTTGTACCACCAATATCTATACCTACTGCAATTCTTTTATTCATTTATAACGCCTTGTCCTTTTATTTTATCATAAAGTATCGAGATTAAAATCTAAACACTTAAAACCTATTATTCTATTTTAATTCTGAACCTTGTCGAACGTTCATTTCAATCACTGGAGGCTGGTTAGGCTCTGCTATAATTATAACAGTTTTCGTAATCGTTGCTTTTGATCCGTAATCATCTGCAACGGTTAATTCAAATGTATATTCCCCTTCCTCTCCTTCAAAACTGACCTTTCCCTCAAATGGATTAGGCATAATTTCAACATTGGGACCAGCAATTTGTTTCCAAACAAACTGAATTTCATCTCCAAGATCCGGATCAAATGAATTTGTAGCATCCAATATCATTGGATATGTGTTTGTTAGTGGAGAGTTGTCATGTTCAACCATTACCGTTATTTTTGATCTTTCAGCCATTGCCATTTTCTCAAGTAAGTTAATTTTAGCAAGAACTTCTGGCTTTGGTACTAATCTAGTCTGCGATGTATCTATTATAGTTGTTTTTGAACCTTCGATCATATTATTCTCATAATCTTTCCATTTTAGTACCATAATTGCTGATAATAGAATTATAACAATTGCACTAAAATTTTGTACTTTTTCTTTGGTTATTGATTCTCTATTTATCATTATCGCTCTGAACTAAAAGTATTTCGCTTTCAAGTTGTTCAACTAATTTTTTAGATAATTTTTCATAAGAACGAATACCAGCAATTACTTGAGAATTAAAATCAGCACCTTTCACATTTGTTATATTAGAATTGAAAAATCTTTCTCCAGAAAATACATTTTCAAAGACAACAGTAGCCGTTCCATAAACAAAATAGGGAAAAGAATTATCATTCCTTACTGATTTTGTTTCTGTATTTGCTTCAATATAAATTTTGATTTCAGGGTTTTCATCAACAAAATTCACATGGGTGTTCATAGAACTTTCAACCATAGGCTTAATTATTGCGTTTTCTAATGGTTTATTAAGGTTTTTTTCTGATGAATATATCATCGCTTTTACTTTCAAAATTTCAATTGAAAAACTTGATTTTAATGGAGCATCAAACAAGACTTTATTATTTTTTTTAAGAGTACTTAATAAACGATCTGTATCGACTTCAAAGTAAGCATTATAAAATCTAGGTTTTGAAAAAGTTGGAATAATATGATATGCAATACCATCCGAATTAGAGATCAAACTATATTCCAAGTTATCAGCAATTAATTTTATCGGAACTGCATCTAAACTTTCTTTTGTGACTTTATCCATCACATTTAATATTAAAGTATTATCTTGATCTAATAATGTAACTAAGCTTTTTTTATTCATTGAGGCTTCAATTAAAATTCGTTTTTTATAAGTGCTACTTTTTTCTTTAATAAGAGAATATAGGTTGAATTTTTCCTTATTATATGAAATTTCAATTGGCTCATCGTTAAAAGCCCTTATTTCATTAAAGGCTTTTTGAACCCAAATTAAAGATTCTATTGTAAAAACTTTATCCGCTTGTTCAATATAATTAATTGCTGTTGCAATAGCATTTTGCCTCAGCCTTCTCATTTCTGTTTTATATTTTTCTTTATTCAATCTTACATAGAAGTATGTTCCATCTTTTGTTTCATAAACGTCTATTAATTCTAGTTTGGGAAGTAATAGCTGTACTCTTGATTTAGTTATAGATGAAATAGCACTCTCAACTGAACCATTAAAATCATTAACAACAATGTCTAGTTCTGATGATATACTAATTTTTATTTGTGAAGAAATTTCATAGATCGCTCGCTCACGAGCTATTTCTTTAGGGTTATCTATTTCTTTAGAAGCAAAACCAATTCCATGCCAAAAACTAATTTCATCGGGTCTCTTTTCAACCCAAATCGGAGGATTATTACTACAAGTAAACTGTAGTAAAGCATATATAAAAAGAATTACTGCATAATATTTCTTAAATTTTAACATTAAATAATATTATCTAAGATCTAAAAGTGTTCTTTTGAGATCCATTCCATTAAACTTCGGGTTCTGTTTTATCGCTCCAGGAACTAATCGGACGTATTCAGGGATTTTTTTATATACATATTCTGTTAGTTCTCCTAATTCAATAATACTATCTCCATCATCAGCACCACCCGAAAGAGCTTTTAAAATAGAGTAGGTATAGAAGCTATGTTTTTTATCATGATAAATTTGAGATGACTCACCATTTGAAGATGCACTAAGAATACAAATTTTATCTGGTATTTTAGGAAAATCCCAAAGTAGGCCAGCTGATTCCTCTGGATTGATATATGTAATATCTAAAAACATTGTAATGGTCTTAATATTTTCAAGAACCGATAACCTGATTAAATTTTTAATCATATCTTCTAGTGGATACTTAGTAATTTGCCTATCATATTGCGCATCTTTAGGGATAAGAAGTGGCTTACCACTAACCCATTGACCGTAGCCTCTAAAGTAAACAAAAATATCCATCTCATCAATATCTGAATACTTTTCTGCTGTTAAAATTCGTTTCCTTAGGTCTCCTTGATGGGGATCAAAAGTTGTATTAAAGTCTTCTAGAGAAGGCCCCCCATCCATCTGCCATGGTTTTGATGGAAGCATTTGAAAATCGGATAAACCAAAAGCTTCGCTAAAATAACTCCTTATAACAGATTTATCTCTATTTGAATATTCTAGTTTTGGATAAAAGGCGTCATCATATTCTTCGATCCCTAATATTATTGCCAGCCCCTTAGGATTTTTTCTACCAAATGGAATTTTTCTATCAACATCTACCTCTCCAAACTCGTCGGGGTAATAAATTACATCTTCAGTCCCTAAGTCTTGTATTGTCAGTTCCGTTGGCGAGCGATAATTCCTCATACATTCTAGATCTAATCTATGTTGAGTTGTTTTATTGAGATAGTCGGTTAGTAATATATCTGCTGTGAAATTTTCTTGATTAGTCAATATTGGAATTTGAATATCCATATAATCACCTGATTTAAACATAGGTAAAGTTATATTACCAGTATAATCAGGTGTGTTGAAAGTACGATTTTCTTTAACATCAAGAATTCCATAATCAGTTGAACCCTCGCCCACATTTTGAACTCTAACCGTTAAGTTTACTATTTCATTTTTTGGTATATAATGTGTACCAAACTCATTAGATATAGCAAAGTCTGCAATAATAAGTTGGGGTGGAACCATAGACTCAGTTTCCACACTAAATAAAAATGGTTCATCTAAATTAATTTTTTCTTTTGATGAGACCTTTAATTCAAAACTATTATTTCCTGAGCCAACTTGCAATCCTGATTGAATAGCTATTTCTGCAAATTTTATTCTTCCAGCCTCTAAAGTATCTAGTATAAAAGGCTCACCTAATTGAACATATGGGTCTGACTCAAGTGGCAATACTGAAAAGATTAAATTGTGTGCAGGGCTTTGGCCATCATTAAAAACTGAAAACTGCATTACACCCAATTCATTTGCATCAATTTTCCCATTACCTGAAGGTTCATTTAAGTTCATTTTTTGAATTATAAAATGAGGAGGATCAAACACTATATTGCATGCGGTAGATGAATACTTGCTTTCAGTTCCATCCATGTCAATTGATGTTATAATAAAACATACATCTTGAGAAAAATCTAAAGGTTTTACAGTGAATTGGTTGGATTTAGTTTTTCCTAAATAATTAATTGAATCTTGGCTTATCTTTTCATAGATATTATATGAATCTGATCCAATTACCTCATTCCAATTTAAATGCATACTTGAAACATCTGCATCTGCGGTAATTCCAGTCGGAGGATCAAGAGGTACTTTAGAACAATGCTGATTAGACTTATTGCTTTCAATATTATATTGATCTACACACGAAACTTCATAGCAGTATTGTTTTCCAGGAAGAACAGAGTCTGTGAAAGAGGTTCTATCTGTTGAAGATATTAAGACTCCACTTCTATATATATTATATGTTTTAGCTCCTTTTATTTCATTCCATATTAAAGAGACTTTCTTAGTTTTGCTCATTGAAGAAAGTATGGGGGCAGCTACAAAATCATGTGTTTTACTTTTCACCTCAACTGATGCCTCGCTCTCTTTACCCAAAGCATCAATAGCGATAATTTTAAAAAAATATTCTTTGCTGTATTTTAGATTTTCTAGAGTAACTACGGTATCAAGATAGTTTCCAACTTTCTGGTCATCTCGATAAAGATCATATGAAAGAGCTCCTTTATTTTTACTCCAATTAAGTGTCATTTCTTTTTTAAACACTTTAATTTTAATATTTCGAGGAGCAAAAGTAGAAGCACTTATACAAACTGAATCTGCAAGCTCTCCTTCTAGGTTAAAGTTCCCTGATGCTTTAATTGTATAGCAAAACTCTTTACCTGGATCAACATTTTTCTCAAATCGGGTCTCCTCACCAACATATATTTTTGTACCATTTTCAAATAATGTATATAGTTTTACTTGCCTTGTCCCTTTCCAGGATAATGAAATGAATTCTGGGGATGCTTTTGCTGTAAAATTTTTAATATTAAGTATTGGGTCGATATTTGTAGGTGGAGCATTATTATACAGATAACACTCTACCGGCTGACTTTTCCCATTCAATAGAAATAATAGACTTATATCTTTATTCTTATTTTTACGAGGGTTTAGCTTAACTCGTTTTTCTCCTTCAACTTTATGGGTTACAACTACGTAATAAAACTTTGGCTCGACATCTTCGAATTTAAAAAGACCCTTACGATTAGAACTTTTTTCGTATAATATTTCATCTTTTAAATTTCTTATCGTTATTGTAGCATTTTTTATTGGTTTATCAGCAGGATTTTTTATTACACCAGAAATAGATACTGTTTGAGAATAAATCGAAGTAACAAAGAGAATATAAAGGTTTAGCTTCAGAAACTTTAAAAGTGAAGCCTGAATATAGAGTTTCAAACTAAAATCGTAGATTTATGGAAGCCTGTACAGAACTCGACCAGGGTTAGATGTAAATAAAATTGGTACCTGCGGAAGTTCTCCATATAAAGTTTTAGTTTTTTCTTCAACATTCTTTTTTACGTAGTCATGTAACTCTGCAACAGTTAAATCTTTATCGCCATTATCCGCTTCTCCTTTTAATCCTTTCAGAAGAAAATAAGTATAGATGCTACTATTATTCTCTGGATGATCGTAAGCGATTTGTGTTGTATTTGCAGCATAAAAAGCTGTAATTGCTTTTGGTGGTAAAATTTCTTTTGGCAGAACTATCTTAGGAATATCGGGCTCCCCTTTTTTCTTTTTTTTCTTTTTCTTCTTTTTCTTCTTTTTATCATCCATTAAATCACTCGGCTTGATGATGTTTTGAGGAAAAGATTTATTATTGAAGTCAATATCCATGAATAATGTGATATTACCAACTTCAGGAATATTTTGTATTTCGTTTAAGTTTTTATACAGATCTTTTATATAATAAAAAGAATTTACTTTTGAAAGAGTAGCATCGTAGGTAATGAGAACTTTTTCTCCATTAATGGTTGTTCCTTCTCCATTTAAATATAGGATTAAGTCCAAGCTATCATTTCCTGAATATTCAAGACTAGCCGTTATTTTTTTCTTTACATAGCCAAGGTTTGGATCAAAAACAGCTTTAAAATCATTTCTTGTAATTCCATCATTGAAAAACCAGTACTGACTTGGTATTATGTCATGATTTGCCATACCAAACAGATCATAAAAATAACTTCTTACTTGCTTTATATTTGTGATTATTGAAGGCTTTGAAACAATGCTAGAATCCAAAAAAGTAGAGTTGCCTAAGACAATACCTAATGTTTCTGTTTTAAGCGAGACTCTGGGTATTTCTCTTAGCAGCTCATCTTTAATATATTTTTCACTTAAAACAACTTTTGCAGGGTATGGCGATTCATAAACAATTAAGTCCTCCTTGCCCTTATATTTCTTCATAGTTTCTAAATGAATAGTTTCTGTCTTTTTTGTTTCAAAATAATCATATAAATCAATATTTACTGAAAAATTATCTGCACGAGATAAAACTTCAAAACTTAAATCAACATATTCCCCATCATTAATGGATGAGAATTCGTGTAACTCGTCTCTGTCTTCAATAATAAAGGAGCTATCTCTTTCAAACTTTATACTTGCTGTATCCGTTAGGCCATCTGAAAGATTTTGTACCCGAATAGTCATAGTTACAGTTTCATTCTTAGGAACATAATTTTGCCCCCATTCATTATCGATTCCAAAATCAGTTACAACCAAATTTGGGGGCACAACTTTTAAAGTTTTAAACGAAAAAGGTTCGGGCTCTAAGTGCATACCAGAGAACTCTTGTACTTGAAAATTAAATTTTCTTTCTCCTGACTCGATCTTAAGTTTAGCATAAATTGGAATTTCTATTTGTAAGGTATCACCAACACCTAAAATTTGAATTGTTTGAATTGAATCAATTTTTAGTGAGGGCGTAATTGCATCTTTTTGAGGATTAAGCCATGGCTTTAACTCTCTGGCTGGACTTCTGCCATCATTTACAATTTTGAATATAGCCCAACCACTTTCTCTTCCATCCAGCATCTCATTACCAGAGTTTTCCATAAACTTTTTTTCAATAAGAGTTAAATGAGGAGGTGGAAGTACATAACCACACATAGTTGGAGATTTGGGACCAACATCTCCATCAGCATCTTCACTTTCAACTTGGTAACAGTATTCAGTATCGAATTCTAAATTTTTATGCTCAAAGTAATTACCTTTTGTCTTTATTAAAAATGTCAGTGAGTCGGTTTCTTTATCCACCACATAAATATTATATGAAGTTGCACCTATCATGTGTTTCCAACCAAATAAGACTCTCCTGACATCCCCAGTAACATCTAGCATTCTAGGAAAATTAACTAAAACTTTCTCACATTCGGCGTTAGAAAAAGGACTTTCAGTTCCGTGTATATCAACAACAGTTACCTTATAACAATAAAACTTACCTGCAGGGATTATATCACTATATGTAGTATCGACTACCTCTGTTAAAAGTTCATCATCTCTATATATTCTATATTTGTGCTCAACTCTTAGATTAGATTTATCCCAATTAAGCATAATTTTTTCTAAATCAGCTAAGACATTAATCGATGTAGTCAAAACATCTTCATGCGTTAATAGTTCTTTTTCAATTCGTGGTCCATCATCTCCATCTTGATCATAGCTACAGATCCCATAGGTATAATTTTTATCGAATTCTAATTCTAGGTCAGAGTAAACTGTCAAATCTGGAGTATCAAACACAAGTTCATTATCTCGATACAATCTATATCCTGATGCACCTGTTACAGGCTCCCAAGTCATTGAAGTAGTATTACGAAGAACTTTTACTATAAAATTTGAAGGAGGAGCAAAAAAACCTTTAGCACATTGAATCTCAGCTTTAGGACCAACTGTTTTGTGAGTGTCTTCAGCAGCAAGAGTATAACAATACTCAATTCCAGGATTGACATTATCGATAAAACCCAATGCATCAAGATCCGCTATATTACCCCCATTTCTAAAAATTTTATACTTACCCTCCATACCTGGTATTGCTTCCCATGAAAGAGATATTGAATTGACCTCACCATTCAATTTAAAGATTGGAGCGATTACTTCAGGGTGAGTTAAAATGGAATCAGTATAATTAACGCCTTCAATATCATCCGCATCAATTGAATTAATATCATAAACATAATTTGTATTCCAGTTCAAATCTTTTTCTTCATAAATAGTTTCAGATAATTTTGATAAAAGTTCTCCATTTCTGTAAAGAGCATATTTTTCAACACCAGGTATAGCTTGCCATTCAACATTAACCAATCGACCACTCCCCTCAGTTGCATATCCTCCAGCGATAACTGATATTGTGAGTTCGGGAGGGGGATAGGAAGCCTTCTCTGTGATTGAATTAGATACAGGGCCTTCCAGGTCATATAAATCGATAGAACGAACCATATAAGTTGTTGGAATACCTGGAGCCACTATATCAACATAAGAAGTATCCGTTAATACATTTTGAATTAGTCTGTCATTTTTATAAATATTATAAGATTTAGCTTGTGGAATATCAGACCAATTTACTGTTAATTGACCAACGCCTCGCTCAACATTAACAACTGGTCTTAGACCATCTGTTAACAAATTAATTTTTAAATTTGTAATATCACTTGACGTTATATGTACTCTTTCTCCTCCATTTCCACTACCATTTCCATAGACCATTATTTTATAGTGGTTTGAAATAATTTCTTTCTCAAACCTAAATTTTCCATTTTTTGATACAACAAATTCTTCTAATAGCTGAGAACCCAAAGAATCATATAAAAAAACTTTTGCTTGGTCAACATTATTTTCATCACCCGTTTCATCTAAAAGCAAACCATCAATAACAAATATTTTAGGCGTTCTAATGGTATATTTTTCTGATTCGGGCCCCTCAACACCTTCATCCGTTAGCGATGTTATATAATATGAATACTCAGTATCCCACTTCAAACTTTTTAAATTAATTTCAAGTTTTGTAGTATTTGTTTGCAATTTAGCATCTGCATATAAATTATAGGAAGCGGCCCCTTCCACTACGTTCCATTCAATTAGATTATTATTTCTTTTGTCATTTGTTACGGTAATAGAATCTGGTGGACTAAAAACACTTTTATCACATGCTGCATCTGATCGTGGGCCAATCGTTTTATATTGATCTACCCCAGAGATAGAAAAACAGTTTTCTGTTCCCGCTTCAGTAGTGACGCTTATTGTTCGGGATGTTGTTGAATCAATTAGAGCTCCATTCTGATAAACATAATAAATAACACTATGTTCAGTTTCTCTCCAATTGAGAACTACTTGATTTTCTCCACTTTCTGCTTTAAGTCCTTTTGGTTTCCCTATTTCGGGGTGTGTAGTTATAAATACATTCGAAGATTTATCACCTTCTTCAGAATGATGATCCAAGCTGACAACTTGATATGAATACTCAGTCTCATATTTTAATTTAAAATCTGTAAAACTATTATCTGAAGTTTTATTTATTTCTTCTCCATCTCTATAAATTTTATAACCAGATGCTTCTTCAACAGGAAACCAGTTTAAGCTTGAATTATTTTTTTTTGCGGAGCCTTTAATATCATTAGGAAAAGGAATTGATGTTTTACCATACTCAGTAATTGACCTTGTTCCTTTTGTTCCATCATTTTTTAATACGGTTACACCATAAGCAAAGGTTTTACTTGGTTCAACTGGATCGAGAAAAGATGTTTCCGTAACTGTGGAAATTTCTTTATTATCTCGGTAAACAATAAATTCTTTTGCACCTGGTACAGTTTGCCAATTAATGGATGCACCAGCAGCAGTAGCCTTAATAGTTGTTTGAACTTGATCTTCATTTGGTAAAAGTGAGGGTTTTAAATCATTAATGTCTGCTCCATTAATAGTTATGTTTTCGGTAACTCCTCGACCGCCTTCACCATAAATATTCATTGTATACTTGCCGTTTACAATGTCTTTTATTTTAAATTTTCCACTACCTGCAGTTTTCTCTTCAAAAATTTTCTTTTTATCTTGGTCATAAAGAACAACTCGAACTGGTCCGAATTTTTTATCAGCTTCATCGTAGGCTCTTCCGGATATGGTATAACCTTGGGCAAGTAATGCTGTCTTAAACATTAACGCCATAAACAACGCAAATCGAAAAGTTATTATCAATTTGAGATTTTGGGTGGTGCCCTTCATATTACCTCGGTTTCATTTACAGTCAATTTTATTAAAGGATTAGACAACTGACTATCATTAAAACTTAATTATTCGTACAATAATTGTAAACACCTTTATAGAAATGATTTTATTGTTTTAATGGGGCGTATTGCTGCCAAAACTGGACGGATTCAGCCCACTCTGCAGAACTATATTCAGCTTTAGTTCCACCCTTTATATCTAACTGGTTTCGCATCATTGTGATCGGACCAATAGGTAGTTTTTCAACTCCCAAAGGTATCGCATTAATACTAATTAGTTCCCAATCTTCATTTGTTGAAGATTCATTGTTTTCAGCCAGCACATCTTTTCTGTAAAGTATTAATTCAACATTGCCTGTTTTCAGAGGAACCCCATTTAAAGCCACAGTTTGAATATATTTTTCTTCCCTAGGCTGACGCTGAACCAGGGAAGATTCTAAAATAGTATTTTTTTTTATTTTTACAAATGGACAAACAAAATTTTTATTCAATTTTTTATCTACTTTAATGATTATAACACCATCTCTATAACCAACATAAAATTGATCTTTCGCTAATTGTTTTTCTGCATATTTTGCAATTTCTTCAAAAGATAAATGTGGGGAATAGGTTTTACCTGATCCCTCTACCTGCCTTCTAACAAAATTATTTACGCCAACGCTCATATTTTTCACTTTATATAATCATTTAATTTAACTTATTTATTTTCCAGCTTCACTAATTGCTATTGATTCTAACTTAAAATAAATTATCTTGTGATAATCATTATGGATAATCTATTTAAAGATAATTTGCTGATTTTTAGTGCTTCTGTTTTTGCGATCATTACATTAATTATTATGAGCGAGTTTTTTTTTAATAAAAAGACAACAACTTCTAATTTTAATAGAAAATTAATTCATATTTTGGTTGGATGTTTCGCGTCATTCTCCCCTCTTTTTTTTTCTTCAAACCTTCCATCTATTGCTTTAGCTCTGATCTTTATTTTTATTGATATAATTAATGTTAAGTACCAGCTATTGAAAAGCATTGAATCAATAAATAAATTATCCATGGGCACTATTTTTTTCCCAATTTCTTACCTTATATTTTCATTGTTTTTTTGGAATTTTACAGAGTTTTTTATTCTCAGCTTTCTTATTCTTTCCATAGCTGATCCTTTAGCATCTATTATTGGTGAAAATATAAATGAACCAAAGGTCTACCGAGTTTGGATTGATAAGAAATCAATTGAAGGTTCAATAACATTTTTTACAACTTCTTTTTTGATATTATATATTGGATCTTACCTCTTGTTACCATATTCATTATCCTATATTTTATGTTTCTCATTTTTCATCGCAAGCTCTGCTACTATTGCTGAGTTAATTAGTGCTAGAGGCTCTGATAATATATCAATTCCAGTAACGAGTATTCTTTTGATGATCGCTTTTGATTTTAGATTTTCAGGAACATTGCATTTAAATCAAATAATTGTATCTAGTTATTTTTTTATGCTAATTATTTTAATCTTTCTGCTTTACGTATTTTTAAGGTTCGATGCATTATCATTAAGCGGATTCTTTGGTGCAGTCCTAATGGGAGTAGTTTTAATAATGCTCACAAATATAAGTTACTTAGCTCTATTAGCTATTTTTTTTATTTTGTGTTCTATAATCAGCAAACTTATCAAGAAAAAAGATTTTATCTCGACTAAAGGATCAAAAAGAGATGTTGTACAGGTTTATGCGAATGGGGGAATAGCATTATTAATCTGTTTATACGATTATTTTCAACCTTCTTCCTTAAATATTTTATTGTTTAGCTCTTCAATTGCAGCCGCTATGTCCGATACATGGGCTACAGAATTTGGTAAATTATCTAAATCTAAACCTAGATCAATTATTTCATTCAAAACTATCAAGCATGGTGAGTCAGGGGGGATAACTTTAATTGGTACGTTTGGCTCATTTATAGGGTCAGCTATAATTGGATATTCAGCATTTCTTCTTTTTTCAATATCAGTTATAGATGTTTTAGGAATAATAATATCAGGCTTTTTTTCTGCTCTAATTGATTCAATTTTAGGAGCGACTCTTCAAGGAAAATATAAATTAATTGGTTCAGAAAGAATCATTGAGGTTGAGAATAAAAATTCCACTCATTTTTCAGGTTATAAATGGATGACAAATGATATTGTTAATCTAATAAATACCTCTGTCTCACCATTATTGTTTCTGATTTTCTATTTAGCTATCCTATGATAAAAGAAAAAAAATACAAAATATTGATTAATGAGATTGTATCTATATTAAATTCAGAACCAGAACTATCTTTTAACGCAAAGCTGATACTAATTTCTGCTATTTTATATAATAAAAACTCAGAGTGGCTATTTTGTGGTTTTTACATGGTTAAAGAGATAGATCTTCTCGAAATTGGTCCATACCAGAGTAATATTATTCCATGCACCTATATCAAATTCAATCGAGGCGTTTGTGGTGAATCAGCTTCTAAAAAGAAGCCTATTATTATCGACAATGTCAACGAATATTCAAATTATATATCATGCGATGATCAAACAAAATCAGAAATAGTGATCCCACTGTTAAAGAATGATGTATTACTAGGTGTACTTGATATTGATTCAATAAAAGAATCTAGTTTTGATAGTATTGACTTAAAATATTTAATTAAAATTATAAATCTTATTTAAAAAAAAACCTTTCTGATTTCAGAAAGGTTTTTCAAAAATTATTTTTTATCTTTTAAATAACTTTGTAAACAAGTAGACCAACCATAACAATTAAAGATACAAAAATTAAAGAAACGCCCATGTTTCCTTTTTTTATTTCTTCCCATTCGTCAATATCTGTTGACAACATATCAAAAACTTTTAAAGCAATACCTATACCAAAAGCAAAACCTACTGCAGCGGCAACAGACCAACCAATAGCTCTTAAATATTGTGTTAATAACCCCATTATTGAATTTGGATCTTGAAGCATAATTTCTCCTTAAAGTATATCTATTTTTTTCATGATTTCTTGCATGAACTCAGATGAATCCATACTTCCGTCAGCAAGTGATATAGCCATGTCTGAAGAACAGTTAGCTATAAATGTATTATACTCGCCTTTTGAAACAGGTACGGCAACACTGACATTCACACTTGAGGGTAAATAAGCATTAGCCAAGCCCATTTCTTTTTGATGTGCTATTGCTTGTCCCGCGGATGCGAAACCAACAAGCATAAACATTTCAAAATTATTTCTCCCACTTTCCATATTTATAGAATACTCATCTCCATTGAGAGATAATTGTGAAGATTCAACTGATATTCTATAAGACTTACATACTGATTTAACTTTCTTTTTAAAAGCATAGTTACCAAACAAGCAACCAACGTTTAAGCAAATGGATATTGAAAGGATTGAGAATATGTTTTTATAATGCATTATTTGAATTGTATTTGTTATATAAAATTACATTCTAATTTTAAAGTTAATCAAGCTGTAAATAATAATTCTCCATTTTTCATAACTTTGCTAATAGGGTTATCAAGAAAATGAGATGGTATTTGGCTAGCATCTTTAATATTCCAGATAATTAAATCAGCTTTTTTTTCTTTTTCTATCGACCCAATTTCATTTTCTAGTCCCAAAGATTTTGCCGCTGTATACGTACTTGCTTTAATGGCTTCATAGATAGGCATCTTTAAATATATACAACACAAACTTATAATAAATGGCATTGATTTTATAAAACAACTTCCAGGGTTGAAGTCCGTTGCTATGGCAATATCTATTCCAGCACTTCTCAATGAATTGTAAGGTGCAAAACTTGTTTTACCCAATGAGAATGTTGTTCCTGGGAGTAATATGGCTATAATATTATTCTCAGCCATTTTTTTTATACCATTCTCACTTACGGCCATAAGATGATCAGCTGAAAAAGCCTTTACTTCAGCAGCTAATTCAGCCGCACCTGAAGATAAAAATTCATCTGCATGGAGTCTAGGACGAAGACCATATTTTTTACCAGTTTCTAGGATTCTACGTGCCTGTTCAGTAGAGAAATAACCTTCTTCACAAAAAACATCATTGAAAAGAGCAATGTTTTGCTTGGCAACGGCTGGAATCATTTGATCACAAATTAATTGCACGTAACCATCTGAGTCATTTTTAAATTCTTCTGGAAACGTATGCGCTCCCATAAATGTTGGGACAATATCAATTAAGTGATTATCTTGAACTTTTTTTAATACAGATAATGACTTTAGTTCATTTTCTGTATCCAGACCATAACCACTTTTTGCTTCTATAGTTGTGGTTCCTAATTTTAAAAAAGAATCCATTCTTTCTTTTACTCGTGAGATCAGGTCTGATTCTGTTGCATCTCTTACACTTTGAATACTACTTATTATACCTCCACCATCGGAAGCTATACTCTCATATGATTCACCAGCGAGCCTTCTTGAAAACTCTTCATCTCTTGAATTAACAAAAACTGGATGAGTGTGAGGATCAACAAAACCTGGAGTAACAAGTTTATTTCCACAATCAATTATTTTATCAGCACTAGCAAGCTTAATTCCAACTTCTACAATTAAATTATTTTCAATGATAATTTCAATATTACTTTTTGATACAACCTTATTTTCAACTGTATCGAAAGAGACAAGATTACTAATATTTTTAAGCTTAGTTGATTCCACTATGTTGTATTTATTTAAGCATTGGTATATCAACATTCATACTTTTAGCATTATGAATAGCATCTTCATATCCAGCATCAGCATGCCTGATTATACCCATTCCAGGATCATTCGTTAAAACAGATGAAATTCTATCATCCATTTCTTTAGTTCCATCGGCAACTATAACCTGGCCAGCATGTAACGAATATCCCATACCAACTCCCCCTCCATGATGATATGAAACCCAAGTAGCTCCACTAGCGGTACTTAATAATGCATTTAATATTGGCCAATCCGCAACAGCATCAGAACCATCTTTCATTGATTCAGTTTCTCGATTAGGAGATGCGACTGAACCACAATCTAGGTGATCACGTCCAATCACAATTGGTGCAGACAATTCACCATCTCTAACCATTTTATTCAAAATTAAACCAAATTTTGCTCTATCTCCGTAGCCAAGCCAACAAATTCTTGATGGTAATCCTTGAAATTTAACTTTTTCTTGGGCCATTTTTATCCAACTGCATAATGGCTTATCTTCACTAAAGACCTCTAAAATCTTTTTGTCTGTTTTATAAATATCATCTGGATTACCTGACAGTGCCACCCAACGAAATGGGCCCTTTCCCTCGCAAAATAAAGGTCTTATATACGCTGGAACAAACCCGGGATAATCGAAGGCATTTTTAATACCTGCTTTTACAGCTTGAGCCCTTATATTATTTCCATAGTCAAAAACAATTGATCCCTTTTCTTTAAGTTTTAGAATGGCTTTGACGTGCTCTCCCATAGACTTAATTGAATATTCAATATATTTTTTTGGGTCTGACATTCTTAATTCTTCGGCTTGCTTTAAAGTATAGTTTTTTGGTATATAGCCCACTAATTCATCGTGTGCAGAAGTCTGGTCTGTTACTAAATCAGGAACTAAATCTAATTTTGTAAATTCTTCTACTAATTCGGCTGCATTTCCAAGTAACCCGATAGACATTGGTTCTAATGATTCCATAGCTTTTAAAGCCCAATCAACAGCTACTAATAGGGAATCAGTACTTTTATCTAGATACCCTGTATCAATTCTTTTTTTTATTCTAGAACGATCAATTTCAATAGAAATTGAGACGCCTCCAGCCATTGATACTGCTAATGGTTGAGCTCCACCCATTCCACCAAGGCCAGCGGTAAGAACAAGCTTTCCTTTTAGCGAATCTAAGCCCCAGTGAGTTCTTGCTGCAGCAATAAAGGTTTCATATGTCCCTTGCAAAATTCCTTGGGTACCAATATATATCCAACTACCAGCTGTCATCTGACCATACATCATTAAACCTTCTTTCTCAAGCTTGTTAAAATGTTCCCAAGTAGCCCAATTTGGTACTAAATTAGAATTAGCAATCAAAACACGAGGTGCATGAGTATGTGTTTTCACAACTCCAACAGGTTTACCAGATTGTACTAGTAAAGTTTCATCAATATTAAGTCTTTTTAGAGTTTCTAGAATAGAATAATAGGCTTCCCAGTTTCTTGCAGCTTTTCCCTTACCACCATAAACAATTAAATCCTCAGGGTGCTCTGCAACATCAGCATTTAGATTATGCTGAATCATCCTATATGCAGCTTCAATTTGCCAATTTTTACAAGTTAATTTTGTTCCTACTGGTAACTCAATTTTTATTTTTTTTTGTTTCATTTTAAATAATCTATTATTTTTCTTGCATAATTAGGTTTTTCTTTAAATACGGTATAGGAGAAAATACTTATTCCTGATAAGTCATTTTTAGCAACTTGATATATCTTTCTTCCAGATGATCTAGGTTCCTGATTGTATACCCCAATACCCATAATTATTTTTTTATGATATTTTTCAGGAAGATTATTTTTTATAATCATGATATTTTCATTAAATAAATTATCATTTTTTGTATAATTCATTGGGACAGCCCAATCAATATATCCACCTGCAAGCCAGACATCCCACTCTTGTCCAAATGTATTTGTTGCATTATTAATATTCGGTTTAACGGCTGCTGAAATTATGCAATCAGGCTGGTAAGCTTTGATTCTAGTTGAGGCTTTACTTAGAAAAGCTGTAATTGCTGTTCTTTTATAATCAGCAAATGATGGTCTTTCTTGAATTTTTAACGATGGTATACCAGGTATATTTCCAGAGTAATTTAAAAAAAACTTTAACCCAGTAGGGTTCATTCCCCACCCTAGATCATGATATCTAATATAGTCAAAATGGATACCATCTAAATTATAGTTCTGTACTAATTCAGTTATAATATTTTGTAGATGGGCATCTACCTCTGGATGAGTTGGGGAAAGATAGAAACCCTCACCATTAGATTTTTTATTTTCCACCATTAAGTTCATAGTTTTTTTAACATTTATAAAATCAGGTTTTTTAGTATCTAACCAACCTGGATGATTTAAAAGAAGATGGTCTTTTTGAATAGGTTCCTTTTCGGAAGACCACAAGTAATATATATTTAACCAAGCATGGATTTTAATATCATAATTCTTTGATTCTTTTAAAATATATTTTAAGGGATCAAAATCTGTTTTTAATAAAAGATGTGATCTAGGGACAAGTCTTGAAGTGTAATAAGCATCGCCTCTTCCTCTAACTTGTGCAAATAGATGGTTATAGTTATTTTCTTTTGCAAATTTAAGAACTTCATCAATTTTACTTTTAGAAGTCATATGATCACGAACAATCCACAATGCTCTAACTTCAAAATTTTGTGCGTAAATTTTAGTAAATAATAAAAAAAGGGCAACAAATGTTGCCCTTTGAAATACAATCCAATTAAGATTCATTTTAAAAGTAGATATGAACCATTATTCTTTTGTTTCAACCGGTGAAACGGGTGCAACTAACAAATCCACAAACTCGATAATAGAAATGGGCGCACAATCATTATCTCTGAAACCTAATTTGGTAATCCGAGTATACCCTCCTTTTCTTTCAGCAAAAGAAGGACCAATATTGTCAAACAATTCACGCACAATTTTTTTATGACGTATTTTTTTCAAAACCATTCTACGAGAATGCACATCGCCTTTTTTTGCTTTTGTAACAAGAGGTTCAATAAACATTCTTAATTCTTTAGCTTTTGCATCAGTAGTTTTGATTTTTTTGTGAGTAATCAAGGCAGAAGCAAGATTAGACATAAGAGCTTTTCTATGCGCTGTTTTTCTACCAAGTTTTCTTCCAGATTTGTTGTGTCTCATTTTTTTAGCCTTCTTCAGCCATTATAGAATCAATTTCCATTCCAAAACCTAAACCCATTGAGTCTAGCTTCTCTACTAACTCGGTAAGTGACTTCCGTCCAAAGTTTTTATATTTTAACATTTGATTTTCTTCTTTGCTAACAAGTTCATGTATATACTTGATACCAGCGGCTTGGAGACAATTATAACTTCTAACCGATAGCTCCATTTCATCAATTGTTTGATTTAATAATTTTTTAAGAGCCATTGTTTCGTCTGATATACCATCAGAAATTTCTAAGACACTTGGATTTGCGATAGCTTCAATAAACTTCAGGTGTTCTCTCATAACTGTTGCAGAATAAGAGACTGCATCTTTAGCGGTAATAGAACCATCTGTTGTTAATTCTAGGTTTAATATCTCAATTGGATCCTTAGCTCCCGGAACTGGAACAACATTAAAGGTAACTTTTGTCACAGGATTAAAGATACTATCTATTGATAGTGTCCCAACAGGAAGGTTTGGAATATCATTTTCTTCAGATGGAACATAACCTTTACCAATTCCAATTCTAAGTTCTATATCCATTTTCCCTTTAGAATTAACTTCTGTTATGTATTCATCTGGATTAAGGATTTCAAATTGATCGCTAGCATCTTGAATATCTTGAGCAGTAAATACTTTTTTCCCTTTGATAGATAATAGGATTTTATCTGGTTCATTATCCATTAATTTAAATCTCACTTTTTTAAGATTCATAATGATATCAGCGACATCCTCTTTTATACCATTTATTGTAGAAAATTCGTGTTGAACACCTTCAATTTTTAGGTGTGTAATTGCTGCGCCAGGAATACTAGTAAGTAAAACTCTACGAAGTGAGTTACCCAGGGTAGTACCATATCCTCTTTCTAAAGGTTGAAGAGAAAAAGTTCCAGTATTACCAGATTTTCCAACTTCTTTAAAATCAACGTTTAATTCAAGTGCTTTTGTAGACATAAAAATATTTCCTATTTAGTTTATTTAGAATAAAGTTCAACTACCAATTGTTCATTAACGGTTAATTGCATGTCATCTCGATCAGGAACAGAGATAAAAGTACCTTTCATTTTTGCCTTATCTAAACTTAGCCATGCCAAATCAATATCTCCCTTAATTCTACGCATGGACTCAAGAATGATATCCATTTTTTTACTTTTGACACGGACTTCGACTGTGTCACCAGGTTTAACGATATATGAAGGTATATTAACTACTTTGTTGTTAACAAGAAAATGCTTGTGGCTGACTAATTGTCGCGCCGCTGGTCTAGAAGGGGCAAATCCGACTCGATAAACAATATTATCTAATCTACTTTCTAATAACTGCAACATATTAGTTCCAGTTTCACCTTCCATCTTGTCGGCTTTTTGAAAAGTAAGTTTAAATTGTTTTTCAAGCAGGCCGTACATAAACTTTATTTTCTGTTTTTCTTGAAGCTGTATGCCATAATTTGAAAGCTTAGACCTTCTGCCTTGCCCATGCTGTCCTGGTGCATATGGCTTTCTATTTAAGAGTTTATCATACTTAGGGTTACCAAATATGTTTTCACCAAACTTTCTTACTAATTTTCCTTTTGGAGTTGTTACTTTTGCCATAATCTGAGCCTTAAACCCTTCTTCTTTTTGGAGGCCTACAACCATTGTGAGGAAGAGGCGTTACATCTTTAATACTTGTTATTTGTAAGCCTGCAACAGCTAATGCTCTTATTGCAGATTCGCGACCGGCACCAGGTCCTTTAACTTGGACGTCGATGCTAGATAAACCAAGTGATATTGCAGCTTGAGCAGCTTTTTCAGCGGCCATAGTTGCTGCATAAGCAGTACTTTTTCTTGAACCTTTAAATCCTGATGTTCCTGCTTTTTCCCATACTAAGACGTTACCATATTTATCAGTAAGTGTAACGTGGGTATTATTAAAAGTAGATTTTATATGTGCAATTCCTTGAGGATCTACACTTTTTTTCTTTTTCTTTTTTACAATTTTATCAGTCAAAATTTTATCTCTCTTATTTAATATTAGGCCTTTCCTAGACCAATTGTTCTCTTCTTACCTTTTCTTGTTCTCGCATTTGTTTTTGTTCGCTGCCCATTTGAAGGCAAACCCCGACGATGCCTAAGACCTCTGTAAGCACCTGCATCTTTGAGTCTTTTTATATTCATTGCTACTTCTGACCTTAACTCACCTTCTACTTTGTAACCCAAGTCTGAGATAGCATTTCTCAAAGCAACAACTCTTTCTTCAGTTAAGTCTTGTACTCTAGAATTCTCATCAACTTTTGCTTTTTTGCATAAAAGCTTAGCTGTTGTTAGTCCAATTCCATGTATATAACATAATGAATAAGGTACTTTTTTATTTCTTGGTATATCTACACCTACAATTCGTGCCATTTTTTCACCTATCCTTGACGTTGTTTATGTTTAGGATTTTCACATATAACAAGAACAACACCTTTTCTTTTAATAACTTTGCACTTTGTACAAATCTTTTTTACTGATGGTCTAACTTTCATTTTTATTTTTGCCTATATGTAATTCTTCCTCGAGATAAATCATAGGGTGAAATCTCCAAGGTCACCACATCTCCAGGTAATATTTTTATAAAGTGCATTCTCATTTTTCCACTTACATGAGCTAGGACCTCGTGAGCTTTACCACCTATCTCTATTTCCACTCTAAACATTGCTCCAGGTAATGTTTCTTTAATAACACCATCAATTGTAATTGGTTGTTCTTTAGCCATTTGTTCCCACACTTAATATTTTTGGTCCAGATTTAGTAATTGCAATGGTATGTTCAAAATGAGCAGATGGCTGCCCATCTTTTGTGAAGATAGTCCAACCATCATCTGCAGTATATATATCTTTTTTTCCAAGATTAATCATTGGTTCAATTGCTATACACATTCCCTCAATTAATTTATGACCTTGTTTTGATTTTCCATAATTAGGAATTTGAGGTTCTTCGTGTAACTTAGTACCTATACCATGTCCAACTAGTTCACGAACAACAGAAAAACCATGGTTTTCCGCATGTGTCTGAACAGCACAACCAATATCACCGACGAAATTTCCAGGTTTAGCTTGCTCGATTCCAGCTAATAAAGATTCATAGGTAATTTTAAGTAGTTCTTTTTTATAATTATCGATTTTCCCGACTGGAAAAGATTTAGCATGATCTCCGAAATAGCCATCGACTTCGGCTCCACAATCTATTCCTACAATCTGCCCTTCTTCAAGAATTTGTTCAGTTGGGATACCATGAACAACAGCATCTTCAATTGAGACACATAGAGTAGAAGGAAAGCCCATATAACCCTTAAAAGCCGGCCTAGCACCTTTTGATATTATAAATTTTTCTGCTAATTTATCTAAATCAGAAACTTTAGCCCCAGGAACCACGTATGGTTCAAGCATAATTAATGTATCAGCAACAATCTGACAACTATGAGAAATTTTATTTATTTCGTTAAGAGACCGAGCGCGAACCATTACATCCTTCTCCTGCCACGTATTTTACCCTTAGATAGAAAACCATCGTAGTGACGCATCATCAGATGAGATTCAATTTGCTGAAGTGTATCTAAGGCAACACCAACGATTATTAAGAGACTTGTTCCACCAAAAAAAGATGCAAAATCGTAATTTATCCCCATTGCTTTCATTAATATGTAAGGAAAAATTGCCACAAAGGCTAATGCAATGGATCCAGGAAGAGTTACTCTTGTTAGAATATTATCTATGTATTCGGCTGTTCTTTTTCCTGGTCTAACACCTGGAATAAAACCACCTTGCTGTTTCATTGTAGAGGAGACTTGTACTGGGTCAAATGCTATTGCCGTATAAAAATAAGTGAAAAAGATTATCATTAAACCAAAAATTGTCCAGTAGATAGGGTGTTCAAATGAAAACCAATTGAGTAGCGATTGCGCAAATGGGCTATCACCTAAAAAGGTTGATACTGTACTTGGAATAAACATAATAGACTGAGCAAAAATTATTGGCATCACCCCAGCTGTATTAACTCTCATAGGAATATGTGTATTCTGACCACCGTAAACTTTACGGCCGACCACTCTTTTTGCATACTGTACCGGTATCTTTCTTGTTCCTTGCGTAAGTAGAACAACAAAGCAGATAATTAAAAACATAATGCCTGCTAAAATAAATTCAGACAAAAGCCCCCTGACGCCTTCTTGAACTAAGGTTATTTCATTTAGTAAGACATTTGGAAAAGCAGATACGATACCAACCATAATTATTAGAGAAATTCCGTTTCCAATACCTCTCTCAGTAACACGTTCTCCTAACCACATTAGAAAAAGAGTACCTGTTACCATACTTACTATTCCGGTGAAAGTAAAGGCGAAACCAGGATTAACGACAACTGATTTCCCTCCAGCAGTTAGGCTTGGAAGGAACACTGCAACTACTCCATAAGATTGCATTGAAGCTAATAAAACAGTCCCATATCTAGTGATCTGTGTTATTTTTTTTCTACCAGCCTCTCCTTCTTTTTGAAGCCTTTGAAAATAAGGGACAACTGACCCCATTAATTGTATGATAATCGAAGAAGATATATATGGCATTATACCTAGGGAGAAAAGAGAAGCTTTCTGGAAAGCGCCTCCCACAAAAGTGTTGAATAAACCGAATAATGAATTTTGAAAATTAGAGAATGCTCCAGTAAGAGCTTCACCATCTACTCCAGGGATTGGAATATGCGCGCCGATCCTTACTACAATAAGAACACCCAGAGTGAAAAGAATTCTAAACCTCAGTTCCGGAATTGAAAAAATACTTTTTATTTTATCTATCACGCTTCAATAGCAGCCCCGCCTGCTTCTTCAATTTTAGTTTTTGCGGTTAAACTGAAAGCTGTTGCCGTGATATCTATTTTAGATGATAATTTACCATCACCAAGAACCTTTACTGGTTTTAAAACTGATCTTATAAGACCATTTTCAAATAAATCTTTAGCAGTAATAGCGGATAAGCCTAATGCTTCTATTTTTTCTAAGTTAACTATCTGAAATTCTTTTTTAAATATGTTTGTAAATCCTCTTTTTGGAAGCCTGCGTGCTAAAGACATCTGACCACCTTCAAACCAAGCACGTCTTTTAAAACCAGATCTCTGACCAGCACCTTTATCTCCCCTACCAGAAGATCGACCAAGTCCCGATCCATGTCCACGTCCTACGCGTTTTCTATTTTTAACCGACCCTTCAACAGGGGTCAAAAGATTTAGTTTCATACTTCCTCAACTTTTAATAAATATGGAATAACATTAATCATTCCTCGTATTTGAGGAGAATCAGAATGTTCTACGGTCTGATGCATTCGCTTTAAGCCCAGAGCAATGAGAGTACTTTTAGCTTTTTTCTTATACCCAATACCACTCTTAATTTGGGTTAGTCTAATTTTTTTATTTTTTGACATTAATTAAAGACCTCACCAATTGTAACACCTCTTTTATTTGCTATAGCTACCGCATCCTTCATCCGCAAAAGAGCATCCATAGTAGCATTTACAAGATTCATAGTGTTCTTTGATCCTTGCCTTTTAGTTAAAATATTATGAACCCCAACTTGCTCCATTACCGCTCTTACTGATGCACCAGCTATAATGCCGGTACCAGGCGATGCAGGTTTCAAAAAGATTCTACTTGCCCCATGCTTTCCAATAATTGCATGAGGGATAGTTCCATTAATTATTGAGACTTTTACAATGGTACGTTTAGCAATTTCTTTTCCTTTTTGGATAGCTGAAATAACCTCATTTGCTTTCCCTAAACCTACACCTATATGCCCTTTACCATCACCTACAACTACAAGAGCTGAAAAACGAAACCTTTTACCTCTCGATGTAACCTTAGCGGTACGATTTATTTTTACAACAGCCTCTTCTTGGAGGTCTAATTCTGCTGGATTTATAATAGCCAATTCAATATCTCCTAAAATTCCAATCCACCATTGCGCGCTGCATCTGCAAATGCTTTGACACGACCATGATATGGATATCCATTACGATCCAGAACAACTGGACCGATATTATTTTCTTTAGCCTTCGCAGCTAAAGCTTCGCCAACAATACGGCTTATATCAGTTTTATTTACTGACTTCGAGATTGCAGACTTAAGATTTTTTTCCTTCGATGACGCAGAAACGATAGTAAGACCTTTAAAATCATCTACCAGTTGAACTTCAAAATGTTTTAAGCTGCGATAAATAACCATTCTTAGCCGGTTAGGATTAAGTCGAGAAGTTTTCTTACTTCTATTTCTTCTTCTTAAATTTTTTTTATTAATAGAGTTTTGATTTGCCATTATTTAGCACCTACAGTTTTTCCTTGTTTAGAACGAACATTCTCACCCTTATAACGAATACCTTTACCTTTATACGGCTCGGGAGGTCTAAATGATCGAATTTTAGCCGAGACTGCGCCAACTAATTGCTTGTCCATCCCTTGAACTTTGATTTCAGTTCTATTTGCGACCAAGATGATACCATCAGGGACATCAAAGTATATGTCGTGCGAATATCCTAATTGAAGATGTAACCTAGATCCTTGCGCTTTGGCCTGATAGCCAACACCTATAATTTCCAATTCTTTTTCAAAACCTTCCGAAACACCAAGAATCATGTTATTTAAAATTTGGCGGGATGTACCGTGCAATGCTTTATCTTCTTTACTATCTGATTTTCTTGAAACACTAAGTAAGCCATTCTCATTATTAACTTTAATGTCTTTATGAAATTTAAAAACTAGTGTACCCTTAGGACCCGTAACAGAAACATCATTATTGTTTTCAACATATTTAACGGCCTCAGGTAGTTTAATTGGATTTTTTCCTATTCTAGACATGATATTTAATAAACCTCACACAAAAGTTCGCCACCAACACCTAATAAATTTGCCTTTTTATTTGACAAAACACCTTTTGAAGTTGACAAAATCGAGATCCCTAAACCGTCAAGTACACGCGGAGCTTCAAGGGCCCCAACATAAACACGTAATCCTGGCTTACTTATCCTTTTTATGTTATCAATTACTGAGTTACCTTGATAGTCGTATTTTAAGAATATTCTAATTAATTCTTTTTTGTTATCTTTTGAAATAAATATATAGTCCTGTATATACGATTCTTCTTTCAATACTAATGATATTCTTTTTTTAAGACTACTTGATGGTATATCAACCCATCTTTTTTGGGCAGATAGGCCATTTCGTATTCTAGTTAAAAAGTCTGCTATTGGATCTGACATTGACATAATTCTCTCCTACCAACTTGCTTTGGTTATACCCGGAATTTCCCCCTTGAGGGCCATTTCGCGAAAACAGATTCTACACAACCCAAAACGCCTTAAATATCCATGAGGTCTTCCACATTTAAAGCAACGGCGTTTCTCTCTAGTTGAAAACTTTACTTTTCTTTTTGATTTTTGAATTTGGGATTTCTTTGCCATTATGCTGCCTCTTCAACTTCATTTTTTTTCGGTTTTTCTCTAAGAGGTAAACCAAATAATTTTAATAACTCATAAGCCTCATTATCCGAACTAGCTGAAGTAGTTATTGTAACGTTTAACCCATTTATAGATTGAATTTTATCATAGTCAATTTCTGTAAATATAATTTGTTCTTTTATTCCAAAATTATAATTCCCACGTCCATCAAACGATTTAAATGAAAGTCCTCGAAAATCACGAGTACGCGGGAGTGCAACTGATATCAGCCTATCTAAAAATTCATACATCATTTTAGAACGCAATGTAACCTTACAACCGACTGGCCAACCTTTACGTATTTTAAAATTTGATATATCCTTTTTTGCTTTTGTTGTGATCGGCTTCTGTCCACTTATTAAAGACATCTCATCAATAGAACTTTCTAAATTTTTGGAGTTAGTTTTTGCATCACCAAGACCCATATTTAAGTTGATACTTAAAATCTTTGGAACCTGCATCACATTTGAATATTTAAATTTTTCCTGCATAGCTTTAATTACAGTAGATGTATAATATGATTGGAGAGTAGGTAAATAAACCACATCTTCATTAGCTTTCTTAATTGAAACATCTTTTTTAGCTGCATCTTTTTTAGCTGCAGGTTTTTTAGCTGCAGGTTTTTTAGCTGCAGGTTTTTTAGCTGCAGGTTTTTTAGCTGCAGGTTCTTTTTTTATTTTTTCTATATCAGACATATTTATAATTCAATTTCTTGTTTAGTTTTTTTTGAAATACGAACTTTTTTTCCAGTTTCTAGTATCTTAAAACCGGTCTTTGTTGGCTTACCTTCATGGATTATCATTACATTAGAAATGTGAATTGAACTCTCCCTTTCTACATATCCACCAGAAGGATTTTCTTGGGTTGGTCGGGTTGCTCTTTTTCGGAAATTCACACCCTCAACGATGAGTCTATTCTTTTTTGGAAAAACATTAAGAATCTTACCTTCAGAACCCTTGTGATTACCGCTTATTACTTGAACTTTTAAACCTTTTTTTATGTGCATATCATAACACCTCTGGAGCCATAGATACGATCCTCATAAAACCACCGTCTCTTAACTCCCTTGCAACGGGACCGAAGATGCGAGTACCTCGCGGTTCACCAGCAGCATTTAATAAAACAGCGGCATTCTCATCAAATCTTATTCGACTTCCATCTTTCCTAGAAACCTCTTTCCTAGTTCGAACAACTACAGCCCTATGAACTTCACCTTTTTTAACCATTCCACCGGGAATAGCTTTCTTAACTGTAATAACAATTTGGTCACCAATACTTGCATATTTTCTTTTAGAACCACCCAAGACTTTGAAACACAATATTTCCTTAGCCCCGGTATTGTCTGCTACTTTTAATCTAGTTTCTTGTTGTATCAAAATATTATCCTAATTTTACTGATTTTCTCACAATCTGATTTACCTGCCAACGTTTGCGTTTACTCATAGGTTTAATTGCCATAATTTTAACGATATCACCTTTATTGGGGGTAACAGATTCGACATGCGCTAAATAATTCTTATATCTTTTTACTATCTTAGAATAGCTTGGATGTGAAATTTGTCTCGTTACTCTTACGTTAACTGTTTTATCCATTTTTGTGCTTATAACTTCACCAGTTAAAGATTGCCTAATTCTCTTATTTTCCATTAACTACACCTTCAATTTTTCTAATTTCCAAGTTATGTTCTTTTATAACAGTTTTTAATTGTGCAATCTCTTTTTTTATTTTTGAGATAGAAGTCCCATCTTCGAGTTGCTGTAGAGCCTGCTGGAATTTAAAATTTTGCAATGATTCCAGACTCTCTGAAAGTTTAATTTCTAAATCTTCGTAACTTAATTCTCGCAGTTTAGATACCTTCATTAAAAAGACCTCCTTTCAACAATTTTAGTTTTGATAGGCAACTTGTGTCCTGCATTTTTAAATGCTAATTCAGCTTCTTCTCGAGTGACACCATCAATTTCAAACATAATTCGACCAGGTTTAACAACAGATACCCAATGATCTAATGAACCCTTTCCTTTTCCCATTCTAGTTTCCGCAGGGCGGGCAGTAACTGGTTTATCCGGAAAAATACGGATCCACATCTTGCCTACTTTTCTAACGACTCGGGAAATGACAATCCGTGAAGCCTCTATTTGACGAGCTGTAACCCAACCCGACTCGAGCGCTTTAAGTCCATAATTCCCAAAAGAAACATAATCGCCACGCATTGACATACCACGTCTATTACCCCGGTGTGTTTTTCTAAATTTAACTTTTTTCGGTTCTAACATAAATCTTCCAATATTTTAGCGACTGTATTGTCCATTACAAATCCAAACTTTTATGCCAATTACTCCATATTGAGTATGTGCCTCTGTTAGAGCATAATCAATGTCCGCTCTCAAGGTATGAAGAGGGACACTACCATCCGAAAATTTTTCAGACCTAGCAATTTCAACTCCACCTAATCTACCAGCTACATTAATTCTTATTCCCTCAGCGCCCATCCTCATAGTAGACTGAATGGTTTTATTTACAACACGGCGGTAAGAGATCTTTTTTTTGAGTTGGTGCGCTATGTTAGACCCAACCAATGCAGCATCTAGCTCTGGACGTTTTACCTCAGAAATATTAATCTGTGCATCTTTTTTCCCAGTTAGTTGGCGCAATTCTTTTTTTAGCCTATTAACTTCTTCTCCACCTCGACCAATCACAATACCAGGTCTAGCAGTGTGAATAGTTATCGTTACTTTTTTAGAAGTTCTCGCTATCTCAACTTTAGAAATACCTGCATTAGGTAATCTATGTGAAATATACTTCCTGATTTTAACATCTTCTTCTAATTCAGAAGAGAAATTATTTTTAGACGCAAACCAATTAGAACTCCATTTTTTATTTACGCTTAATCTATATCCAACTGGATGTGTTTTCTGACCCAAAGTTGACCTCTTTATTTTTTGTCAGTTACGACAATTGTTATATGACTAGTTGGCCTGCGAAGACGCGATGCTCGGCCCATAGAAGCAGCTCTAAAGCGCTTCATTACAGGACCACCATCAACATAAGCTTCTTTCAAATTAAGTGACTCAGGTTCAACTGCCGATTCTTTATTTTGAGAAATAAGATTAGCCACAGCAGACCTTAATGTTTTCTCAATAATGCCTGCTGCTTTTTCAGGAGAAAAGTGCAGGTGATTTAAAGCATCACCAACATTCAACCCACGAACAGCATTTAATGTCTTTCTCATCTTCCTTGGAGACTGATGTATATGCCTTGCAATAGCTTTAGATTCCATAATTATTTCTTCCTATCACCAGAATGCATTCTAAAAGTTCTTGTTGGTGAAAACTCGCCAAGCTTATGACCAACCATATTTTCATTGATAAAAACAGGTATAAATTTATTTCCATTATGGACTGCTAAAGTATGACCAATAAAATCAGGAGTAATCATAGATCTCCTAGACCAAGTTTTCAGAACCTTTTTTTTACCTGTTTTTTCCATTGTGCTCAGTTTAAGCAAGAGCTTTTGATCAACGTATGGACCTTTTTTTAATGAACGTGCCATTTTTTAACGTCTCCGTTTTACTATCATATCATTTGACTTTTTATTTTTTTTCCTTGTCTTATATCCCTTGGTAGGCTTACCCCAAGGAGTACTTGGGTGACGTCCGCCAGAAGACTTACCTTCTCCACCACCATGAGGGTGATCCACAGGATTCATAGCAACTCCACGAACTTTAGGACGACGACCAAGCCATCTTGTCCTACCAGCTTTGCCTGAAACTATTTGCTCATGAGTTTTATTTCCTACTTGCCCAACAGTTGCAAGGCATAGATCACTGACCATTCTAATTTCCCCTGAAGGAAGTTTCAAAGTAGTCAAACCACCATCATGAGCCATAACTTGCGCCGCGGCCCCAGCAGATCTAACCATCTGTCCACCCTTCTTAGGTTGAAGTTCAATATTATGAACAAATAGACCTGGAGGAATATTTTTAAGTGAAAGACAATTTGCAACTTTGAGTGGAACTTTATCACCAGAAATAACCTCATCCCCAACCTTTAAGCCGATTGGTGATAATATATATCTTTTTTCCCCGTCCACATAATGTATTAGTGATATATTTGCAGACCTATTAGGATCGTACTCAATGGTAGCAACAATACCCAAAATATCAAACTTATTTCTTTTAAAGTCTATTATTCTATATCTTCTTTTATGTCCACCACCACGTCTACGCATGGTAATACGACCAGTATTATTTCTTCCACCTTTCTTTCTAAGCGCCCTTGTTAGGCTTTTTTCAGGAGAAGACTTAGTTATCTCTGAGAAATCAGATCTTGATGCAAATCTTGATCCCGGTGTAACTGATTTTAACTTTCTAATACCCATATTAGTTATTAGCCTCTCCTCTAACAAAATCAATAGTAGAGTCTGAATGCAATGTAACGATTGCTTTTTTATAATCAGATCTCTTACCCGATGTTCTAATAGTTCTCCCACCACTCTTAACTGTCATCTGCTTTACTTTACCCGACTTGTTAAGTGTTGCAACTTTAATTACTTTAACATCAAATTTATCTTGAATTGCTTTTTTTATTTCAGTTTTATTAGAATTTCCGCTAACGATAAAAGCATATTTATTTTCTCTTTCTTGAAGTGTAGCTATTTTTTCAGTTAAAACGGGCTTTATTATTATTTTTGAATACATGTTAACTCGCTATAAGAAGCTTGGTTAGAATATCAACACTAGCTTTTTCAATAATTATCTGATTACAATCTATAAGATCATAAGCGCTTACTTTTTTAGCATCAACCAAATAAACATTTCTTAAGTTTCTTACGGCTAAGTCTAATTTATCCTCGTGAGCAGAAACTAAGATCAAAATTTTCTTATCTATTAGATTCAACTTATTCAAAACACTGACAAACTCAGAAGTTTTATGAGTATCGATGCTTAGGTTATCAACAATAAAAAATTCATCAGCTAGAACCTTACTAGAAAAAAGTGACTTTCTTGCCAATTTACTTACTTTTTTTGGCAATTTATGTTTATACGAATGAGGCTCAGGACCAAAAACAGTACCGCCACCTTTCCAAAGTGGAGATCTTATAGTACCGGCCCTTGCACCACCCCTACCTTTCTGTTTAAATGGCTTTTTACCACCACCATTGACCAGAGCTCTATTCTTAGACGCATGAGTTCCTTGTCGCATATTAGTCATCTCAGCTAGAACAGCCTGCCTAACAACACCATGGTTGGGATTGATTCCAAAAACAGAATCATCAAGATTGAATTCGGATACTACTTTACCATTTAAATCGTGAATATTATATTTCATATTATTTTGATATAATTAATGTGCCATTCCTTGCTCCAGGAACCGCACCTTTTATTAATAACTGATTATTTAAGACATCAACTTTAACGACCTCAAGATTCTCTACGGTGACTTTCATGTTGCCATGATGTCCTGCCATACGCATACCTGGAAATACTCTACTAGGGTCGGAAGCTTGACCAATAGAACCCGGCGCTCTTTCGGTATGACCATTTCCGTGAGTTTTACGCTGTCTTCTAAAATTATGCCTTTTAATTACGCCAGTAAAGCCTTTACCCTTAGAAGTACCGGAAACACGAACAAATTCACCTTCTTGGAATAAACCAACGTGAAAAACTTGCCCAAGACTATAATCGAAGCCAGGAACAGACTCAAATTCTCGAAGATGCCTAAAAGGAGATGATTTACTTGTCTTAAAATGACCTTCTAATGGTTTTGTAACTTTTTTATCTGAAATTTCACCAGAACCGACTTGAATAGCATCATAGCCATCACGCTTAACAGTTTTAACTTGAATAACAGTACAAGGTGAGACCTCGATAACAGTTACAGGTATCATCTCATTTGATTCACCAAATACACGAGTCATACCAATTTTTTTTCCAATTAATCCACGCATACCTAGACCTTTATCTCAATATCTACACCAGCAGGAAGATCCAACTTCATCAAGGACTCAACTGTCTTAGGGGTTGAATTCAAAATATCGACAAGTCTTTTATGTATTTTGGTCTGAAACTGCTCTCTAGACTTCTTATTAACGTGAGGAGATCTAAGGACAGTATAAATAGACCTTTTTGAAGGCAGTGGAATAGGCCCAGAAATAATTGCGCCAGTTGACTTTGCTGTTTTTACAATTTTCTCGGTAGACTTATCCAAAAGTATATGATCGTAAGCCCTTAAACTAATTCTTATTGTTTGATTTGCCATTAAAAACTACTTATTCAGAAATTGAAGTAACAACACCGGCACCAACTGTATGCCCACCCTCACGAATGGCAAAGCGTAGTTCCTTATCCATTGCAATTGGTGTTATTAATTCAACATCAAATTCTACGTTATCACCAGGCATTACCATCTCCGTACCAGCCGCTAGCGTTACAACGCCAGTTACATCTGTTGTACGAAAATAAAATTGCGGACGATAACCATTAAAAAATGGCGTGTGCCTACCACCCTCTTCTTTCTTCAGGACGTATACACTCGCTTTAAATTTTGTATGAGGAGTAATTGAACCGGGAGCAGCCAAAACCATTCCCCTATGTAAATCCTCTTTATCAACCCCACGAAGCAACAAACCAGCATTATCACCAGCCCTACCTTCATCTAAAAGCTTTCGAAACATTTCAACACCCGTAACTGTAGTCTTAGTATCCTTACCCATACCTAAAATAGATATTTCATCACCAGTTTTAACAATACCCCTTTCAATACGACCAGTACCGACCGTACCTCTTCCCGTAATTGAAAAAACATCTTCAACCGGCATTAAAAAAGGCTTATCAACATCACGCTCAGGCTCAGGAATAAAAGAATCACAAGCGGCCATAAGCTCAACAACACACTTATTTGCAGCTTCATCATTTGGTGCATTAAGAGCCCCTAAGGCAGAACCTTTAACAATAGGAGTGTCATCTCCCGGAAATTGGTATTCATTCAATAAATCACGCAACTCCATCTCGACCAACTCAATCAACTCTTCATCATCTACCTGATCGGTCTTATTCATAAAAATAACGATAGAAGGAACATTTACCTGCTTTGCAAGCAATACGTGCTCTCTAGTCTGAGGCATCGGACCGTCAGCAGCAGACACAACTAAAACAGCTCCATCCATCTGAGCCGCACCTGTAATCATATTTTTAATATAATCTGCGTGCCCAGGACAATCAACATGAGCATAATGCCTATTTTCAGTTTCATACTCTACATGAGCAGTTTGAATAGTGATACCACGCTCTCTCTCTTCCGGCGCATTATCAATATTGTCAAAAGCCATCGCTTCAGCAAAACCACGAGCAGCTTGAACCATAGTTATAGCTGCAGTAAGCGTCGTCTTACCATGGTCAACATGACCGATGGTACCGATGTTTACGTGGGGTTTATTTCTTTCAAATTTTTCCTTAGCCATTACTATACTCC
>Ga0209603_1000562_pt1 | contig 44451 bp, 43 predicted proteins | sample COGITO_mtgs_1206_FD_184812 | JGI IMG/M metagenome (GOLD analysis project Ga0209603, IMG submission 184812) | Pelagic marine microbial communities from North Sea - COGITO_mtgs_120607 (SPAdes) (version 2) | ecosystem: Environmental > Aquatic > Marine > Epipelagic ...
AGTATTTTAGAAATATAGTCGTAATTAATCGCATATTCTACAAATGGTGCTATTGGTTTTAGCATGGCAATTAAGTAGAGAAAAACAAATAATACTGCAGTGAATCTGTTCAACAAAAGGAATTTTTAAAACGATTCCAAAAATATGAATAGCGAGATAATAAAAGAAGGATATTTTGATTTTTTTCCTTAAGAATAGACATTTAAAATGATTGTATGGAACGTCATACATTTCAAAAAAATTGAATTACAAGTAACCTTTTTATAAAAGTATCTGACTTAGCAATTGTATGAGACCAAAAGTGAACTTTTATTAGATGTTAAAAAAAGGGCATTAACAGAAATCGATGTCCAAGTTCATCATTAAAGTTGCTTCTTACTTAAAAGCATTTAAGCCCGTTACATCTAAGCCGGTAATTAGAAGATGAATGTCATGGGTTCCCTCGTAAGTAACAACACTTTCTAAATTCATCATGTGTCTCATAATAGAATATTCTCCAGTAATTCCCATTCCACCTAACATTTGTCTTGCTTCTCTAGCAATTTTAATTGCCATGTCTACATTGTTTCTTTTTGCCATAGAGATTTGAGCAGAAGTTGCTTTACCTTCATTTTTTAAAGTTCCTAAACGCCAAGCTAACAATTGTGCTTTAGTAATTTCTGTAATCATTTCGGCTAATTTCTTTTGCTGCAATTGAAATTGACCAATAGGTTTTCCAAATTGCTTTCTTTCTTTTACATATCGCAATGCTGTGTCATAGCAGTCCATAGCAGCGCCTATTGCGCCCCATGCAATTCCAAATCTTGCCGAATCTAAGCATCCTAAGGGAGCTCCGAGGCCAGATTTATTCGGCAATAAGTTTTCTTTTGGGACTTTTACATTATCAAAAATAAGTTCGCCAGTTGCTGAAGCACGCAAAGACCATTTGTTGTGTGTTTCTGGAGTAGAAAAACCCTCCATTCCACGTTCTACAATTAATCCATAAATTCGGCCTTTCTCATTTTTTGCCCACACAACAGCAACTTGAGCAAAAGGGGCATTAGAAATCCACATTTTTGCGCCGTTTAAAAGATAATGATCTCCCATATCTTTAAAATTTGTTGTCATTCCAGACGGATTAGAACCATGGTCTGGTTCAGTCAATCCAAAACAGCCCATCCATTCACCAGAAGCCAATTTTGGTAGGTATTTTTTACGTTGTTCTTCATTTCCATATTTAAAAATTGGGTACATTACTAGTGAGGATTGAACAGAAGCAGTAGAGCGAACGCCAGAATCTCCACGTTCTATTTCTTGCATAATTAAACCATAAGAAATTTGATCTAAACCTGCACCCCCATACTCCTCAGGAATATAAGGACCAAAAGCACCAATCCCTGCCAAACCATTTATAATTTGAGTTGGAAATTTTGCTTTTTGCGAATATTCTTCAATAATTGGAGAAACATCTCGTTTTACCCAATCTCGAGCTACCTCTCGTATTAACTTATGTTCGTCAGTTAATAAATCATCTAAATTATAGTAATCAGGAGCTTGGAAGAGATCTTTTTTCATTCTTTTTTATTTATAAATTGAACTATTTTAGTCATTCTATTTTTATATAATTGTATAAATTTTAAACAAATTTAATGATTGTTGTTTAATTTTAATAAATATTTTTAAAAAAGCAATGTTAAAATAATTGATCAAAAACAAAGTTAACCATATAAAACCTATTAAAAGTTGATGAATTCTATTAAGTTTGTATAAATGAAGCATACTTTAGGAAAAGAAGAGCGTTTGAAGAGTAAAAAGCTAATAGAAAGACTTTACAAAGAAGGAAATTCTGTGAAAGCTTTTCCATTAAGAATGATTTTTTTACAAACAGAGCATACCTCAAAATTCCCATCTCAAGTAGGTGTTTCTGTTCCTAAAAGAAATTTTAAGCGAGCTGTTGATAGAAATAGAATTAAAAGATTGATGCGAGAAAGCTATCGTTTGCAGAAAGAAATTGTATACAATAACCTAGAAAAACCCTATGTTTTTATGATTTCGTATATTGGTAAAGAAGAATGTACTTACGAAGCTTTATTTTTAAAGATGGAAACATTATTAACACTCTTTGTAAACGAAACAAAAAAGACAAAAAATGATAAAATTTAATCTTTCAAAAAAAACATTTCTTGTTCTTTTTGTTCTTGCGATTTGTGTATCATATTCATTTAAGTCTACGTTTTTTGAAGTTGCAAAACAGATTGAAATTTACAATACCTTATTTAAGGAATTAAACATGTATTATATAAATGAAATAAATCCTGCAGAGCTAACAAATAAAGCAATAAAAAACACTTTAAAGGATTTAGACCCTTACACAAACTTCTACAATGAGCAGGACGTTGAAGATGCCAAAATAAGACGAGAAGGTGAGTATGGTGGCATTGGTATCTCTGTATATTATTCAAAAAAAGGGATTCAAATTAATGAAGTTTATAAAGGGTTTTCTGCAGATAAAGCAGGATTAAAAGTAGGCGATATCATTATTTCTATTGACGGACAATCTCTAAATAATATGGAAAGAGAGGAGCTTTCTACATTTTTAAAAGGCGCTCCAAATAGTACGATTATTATTCAAATTCAACGACAAGGAGAGACGATAGAAAAAGAAATCTCAAGAGAAAAAATTAGTATAAATCCGGTTCCTTTCTCTGAAATGATTGATGCAGAAACAGGCTACATTCTCTTAACTCGTTTTAATAGCAAAGCTTCTTCTGAAGTAAAAAAAGCTTTTAGAAAACTAAAAAAAGCCGGCATGAAAAAGTTGGTTTTTGATTTGCGCTCTAACCCTGGTGGGTCTTTGTTAGAGTCTATTAATATTTCAAATTTCTTTTTGCCCAAAGGGAAAATAATTGTTAGTACGAAGGCAAAAGTTAAAAAATGGAGCACTACCTATAGAACTACAAATAAACCCTTGGATTTAGAAATACCAATTGTAGTTCTAGTAAATGAGCGCTCGGCATCTGCATCAGAAATTGTAAGTGGTTCATTACAAGATTATGATAGAGCGGTTATAATGGGACAACGTTCTTTCGGAAAAGGGCTAGTTCAACGTTACAGAGAACTTACCTATGGAACTCAATTAAAAGTAACTATTTCTAAATATTATACTCCCAGTGGGAGGTGTATTCAAGAATTGGATTACGCGAACAGAGATAAAAATGGGAATGTTCCTAAGTTTTCCGAACAAGGAATTAACGAGTATAAAACCTCAAATGGAAGAATAGTTTTTGACGGAGGTGGCGTTACGCCAGACGTAATTATTAAATCATCTAAAAGAACAAAAGCAACCAAAACCTTGTTAAAATCAAGAGCGATTTTTAATTTTTCTACAAATTATTATTATCAAAATTCGCAAATAGAAGATGTTGCTAATTATGATTTTAGAGACACCGACTTCAAAAACTTTGTCAAATACTTACAAATAGATACTACATTTCAAACAAAACAAGAAGCATTATTTAAGGTTGCTTACAATGCATCACAAACAACGATTATTTCTAAAGAATACAATAAAATCAAAGAAAAATTATTCAAAGAAAAAGTTTTTGAAATCTCAAAAAATAAGGATATTCTAAAAAGAAAACTTAAGGAAGAAATTCTAAATAGATACTATTATAAAGAAGGGGTTTATCGTCATAATTTAAAGAACGATTTGACAATTAAAGAAGCAGTTATATTACTGCAAAATCAAGATAACTATGAGCAGCTTTTGTCTGCCAAATAGTTTTATCTTTGAAAAATTATATTTAGCATGGCAAACACTATAAAAACAGATAGAACAAGAGCACAAGAATCTACAAATGCAATAGAGAAGTTGTATATTTCTATGCGTCATTTGTTCAGTAGAGGCTTTTATAAACCTATGGGGGTTTCGGGGGAAACTCTCAGAAAGTCCCTACTTTCTTTGAGACCAGAAATATATGGATCTATTGCCGAAGATAGAATAGAGTTGAACGGATTGTCCTATGTATTAGAAAGACTTCCTGAAGGGATTGAAGAGTGTCAGTTTATCAATTTAACTGCAGATGAAGGGTATAGTGATTCTCATTTTGAGACCATAATTCCGCCAAAAAGAAGAAGAAATTGTTATAGAATAGATAAAAATCAGATGAATATCGAAATTACTCGAGGTAGGTCTGAGATTTATGATATTCTTACGCATTTGACTTTTTTGTTTATTGAATCTCACAAAATTCAAAAAAGAGTCACCTTAAATGACGGTAAAGACTTTATCAGAGAGTGGAAACATTTAGAAGAAATCGTTATTTACAACAAAAGTATTTCAGAGCAAGAAAGAGAGGTTTCCATGGTTCATTTAGGAAATATTTTAGGAAGAACTTTTGAGGAGGTTGTAGCTATTCATCAGGTATTTCAAACATCAGACAACAAAGACCGATTTTTTCATTTAATCTACTGGCTTGGGAAATTAGCAATCAATGAAGTTTTTGAAAATAAAAAGCGAACAGTTACTTTTAGCGCTGTTTTAATTGAAGAAATTGGCCATCATATTTATGGTGAAATTTGGGCCAATACGATCAAATCTATTTTAAAAGAAAAGAAGCTTTTACAAAGACCAATTCACATTATTAGTGCAAATATGCACAGTGTTTTAAATGCTATTTATGCAAAAGGTGCCTTGCCAGAGGAAGCTGATAAAAATAAAGGGTTTGAGTTGTATCAATTATTAAGTAATGCTGATAGTAAACTTTTACAGAAAAAAGTGAAAGATTATGCCTCAGAAAATGGGTTGATATATGTAAAAGATTCTTCTGGGACAAACATCAATGTGCAGATAATTGATACCCATAAAATAAACTTTGATGTTTCGCCGTTTATAAGAAGAAATTCTCTTGAGGAAAATTCTGTAATTATTGTAATGGATTATGCTTTTGGAGAGCAAGCTTATGAAACGATGGATGAACTTTTAAAACCTTACAAAAATAGGAATGAAAAAAATTATTTAGATGTAAAATCTATTTCTATCATGGGAAAAGCAGGTATTTTAGAGGGAGGCAAAGGAGACATCATGATTCCGTCTGCTCATATTTTTGAGGGTACTGCAGACAACTATCCGTTTAAAAACGAGTTGTCTAAAGAAGACTTAGAAGGTTTTGGAGTGCAAGTTTTTGATGGTTCTATGATTTCAGTTTTAGGCACCTCATTACAAAATAAAGACCTGTTAAAGTTTTTTCACGATTCTACTTGGAATGTTATTGGGTTAGAAATGGAAGGAGCACATTATCAAAAAGCCATTCAATCGGCATCAAAAATTAGAGGCAATATTTCTGAAAATATAAAAGTAAGATATGCCTATTATGCTTCTGATAACCCTCTAGAAACAGGGGCGACATTGGCTTCTGGAGGTCTAGGAATGACAGGTGTTACCCCAACATATGCGATTACTCAAAAAATATTAGAACAAATCTTTTAACAATCAAAAATTAATTTGAAAATAAAATAATGTCAATAAACCAAAAAGACAATGAAGAAGAGGTTGATTTAGGGTCTCTATTTGTAACTATAGGAAAGGGTTTTTCCAATCTTTTCAATTTTATTGGAAATATTTTCAAAGTACTTTTTCATCTGATTATTTGTATTCTTATTTTTTTTAAAACAAATATTGTTAAAATAGGATTAGCTTCACTTTTAGGGTTCCTTTTAGGTGTTTTTTTAGAAGTAATAAAAGCAGATAGCTACGAGGCTGAATTATTATTAGAGCCAAATTTTAAAAGCACAAGACAATTGTATAATAATGTAAATTATTACAACGATTTGGTAAAACAGAAAGATACTGCTTCGCTTCAAAAAATATTTAATTTAGATAAAAATATAGCAGCATCGCTTAAGGAGTTTGAAATAGAACCCTTAAAGATAGACAGAGATATCATCAATGCTTATGATGATTTAATTTTATCTATAGATACACTAACCATAAAAAGTTATGAGTATTCAGATTTTGAAGACTCATTTACCGATTTTGATTATAAGGTTCATAAAGTGACTGTTCGAGCTGAAAAGAACGATGTTTTTGATAAATTAGAGGATGTTATTATTTCTTCAGTAGCAAATAACAACTACTTTAAAAGGCTGAAGAAATTAACCAATGAGAATTTAAATAGATCTGATTCTTTATACCGACAAAATTTAACACAAGTAGATTCTTTAAGAAAAGTATATATGGAAGTGATGGTTGCCGAGGCTAAGAAGCTCACAACGGGAACAAATATTGATTTAGGAGGACAGATTAAAACAACGAAAGAGTTAGAGTTGTTTGAAACCAATAGAAAGATCAATTCTGATTTAGAAGATATCTCAACTCAAAAATCTACCAAATATGAAATTATTAATGTTCTTTCAAGTTTTCAACCCATAGGAACCGAAATAAAAGGTGTAACAAAAAATTACGCATTCTTATTCTCGTTTATAGGCACAGGGTTGATGGTTGTGTTTCTCCTCATAAAACAATTAAATGGCTATTTAAATCACTACACCAAAAAGGAATAAATTTATTTCTGCCAATTTGTTATCTTTACTAAAAAATAAACAAGCGAATTTCACACAAATTAGATATGTCAAACAACAATCAAACAACAAATAAAATAAACAAGAACGAGGAAGAGGTCGATTTAGGGTCTTTGTTTGTAATTATAGGAAGAGGATTTTCTAAGATTTTTGATTTTATAGCAAATATTTTCACTAGAATTTATAAGTTAGTTATAGTAGTAATAGTTCATTTTTACAAACGACTATATTGGTATGCGGGTTCAATTATTATTGGTTTTATCATAGGTTTTGCAATAGATTCAACTTCTGCTACAAAGTACAATGCTAATTTATTTATTGAAACTAATTTCAATTCAGCCAGACAGGTCTATGAAAATATTTACCAATTTCATCAGTTAGCGTCAATAGATAAAGATACTTTAGAATTGGCCAAAAGATTAAAAATTTCTCCAAGTGAGGCTTCAAAATTAAAAGGATTTTATATTGAGCCAGACATAAACGAAAATCAACTTGTAGAATTGTATTCAGAATTTTTTGGTAGTCTAGATTCATTGTCAAGATTAGAAACAACATATGATGACTATAAAGAATCATTATATGATTATAATTTTAAGTTTCATAAAATAGCTGTTAGCTCGACGGATAAGTCGCTTTTTAAAAAAATAGAAGGCATATTTGTAGATCAAATTTCGAATAATTCTTACTTAAAAGGATTGGTTGAAGTTAATAAGTTAAATTTAGAAAAAAAAGACCAAGCACTACTTTTACAGATTAAAAAAACAGAATCTTTGGTAGATGAGTATTTGAAGATAAGACAAAAAGAATCAGAAAAAGAAGCAGTTGCTGGAAATGGAACGAGCTTGTACATGGGGGATTCAGAATCAAGTGGCTTACTAGTTGATGAGTCAAAAGTTCTAGAAAATCGTCTTGTATTAGAAGCCGAGAGGAGACAGATTAATAAAGATATTATAGAACAAAAAACAGCCATTAATGTTTTGTCAGGGTTTCCTTATTCGGGCTATAATATTGCTGAGTGGTATGAAAAAGGCAAGTTTATAGCTCCATTCTTTTTATGTACCTTAACACTATTGATTTTCACAATGATAGGGCTTGGAAATTTTATAAAAAGGCAGCCAAACCATTAACTTAAAAATGAACATTTTAATAACCGGAGGAGCGGGTTTTATAGGGGCTAATTTTATTCCCTATTTTTTAAAAACAAATACAGCATGCAACGTTGTAAATCTAGATGTACTTTCGTATGCAGGAGATTTTTCTAATGTGTCTGAAATTGAGGGGAATCCTAGATACAATTTCATTCAGGGGGATATTTGCGATAGAGAACTAGTTGAAAAACTATTTCAACAATACAATATTAAAGGAGTCATTCATTTTGCTGCAGAATCTCACGTAGACAACTCGATTACAAATCCAGACGCCTTTGTGAAAACAAATATTTTTGGGACCTTTAATTTGTTAGATGTGGCCAAAGATTATTGGATGGAATCTCCAAATGTGTATAGAAGAGGTTATGAGAATTGTAGATTTCATCACATTTCTACAGATGAAGTATACGGAACTCTAGGTGAAGCAGGATTGTTTACAGAAGAAACACCTTATGCACCAAACAGTCCGTATAGTGCGTCAAAGGCTTCCTCTGATTTTATGGTACGGAGTTATTTTCATACCTATGGAATGAATGTTGTTACCACCAATTGTTCTAATAATTATGGTCCAAAACAACATGATGAAAAATTGATTCCCACGATTATTAGAAAAGCCATTTCTGGTGAGAAGATTCCGATTTATGGAGACGGACAAAATATTAGAGATTGGTTGTATGTTTTAGATCATTGTAAAGGAATAGAAATGGTTTTTACCTCTGGAAAAAATGGAGAAACGTACAATATTGGCGGAAAAAATGAGCGAGATAATTTATATATTGTCCATACTATTTGTACTATTTTAGACGATGTAATCCCTAAAAAAGCATCTTATAAAGAGCAAATTAGTTTTGTAAAAGACAGACCAGGACATGATTTTAGATATGCAATAGATGCATCGAAATTAGAGCATGAGCTTGGTTGGCAAGCTGATGAAAATTTTGAAACAGGAATTCGGAAAACCATTGTATGGTATTTAAGAAAGTATCAATAAAATGAAAGGAATAGTTTTAGCAGGAGGTTCGGGTACAAGGTTACACCCACTGACATTGGCAGTTAGCAAACAGTTGATGCCAGTGTATGACAAGCCGATGATTTATTACCCGATTTCAGTTTTAATCCTTGCTGGAATCAGAGAAATATTAATCATTTCAACCCCACAGGATGTACCTTTGTTTCAAAGGTTATTAGGTGATGGGAAAAAATACGGATGTGATTTTCAATATGCTGAGCAAGAAAATCCTAATGGATTGGCAGAAGCCTTTATTATTGGAGAAAATTTTATTGGAAAGGACAAGGTAGCTTTAATACTTGGAGATAATATTTTTTATGGATCGGGGTTGCCAAAATTACTAAAAGCAAATACAAATCCTGAAGGAGGTATCATATATGCCTATCATGTAAATGATCCAGAGAGATATGGAGTTGTGGAATTTGACGAGAATAACCACGCAATTTCAATTGAAGAAAAACCAATAAAGCCCAAATCGAATTTTGCGGTTCCAGGTATTTATTTTTATAACAATGAGGTTGTTGCAATTGCTAAAAATATCACACCAAGTAAAAGAGGAGAGTTAGAGATTACAGATGTAAATAAAATATATCTAGAGAAAGGAAATTTATCTGTTCGAGTATTAGACAGAGGAACGGCTTGGCTAGATACAGGAACTTTTGAATCTTTAATGCAAGCGGGTCAATTTGTACAAGCAATTGAGCAAAGACAAGGCTTAAAAATAGGTTCTATAGAAGAAGCTGCATATAGAAGCGGGTTTATCACAAAAGAACAAGTATATAAATTAGCAGCACCTTTATTAAAAAGTGGCTATGGAGAAAATTTGATGAAGTTATAATGAAGGTTACAGAAACTAATTTAAAAGGGTGTTTTATAATTGAACCCACAGTTTTTAATGATGAGAGAGGGAGTTTTTTTGAAAGTTTTCATCAAAAAAAATTTGAAGAGAAAATAGGTTTAAAAGTTAATTTTGTACAAGACAATCAATCAATTTCTCAGCGAGGGGTGATAAGAGGTTTGCATCTGCAAAAAGGAGAATTTGCGCAAGCAAAATTAACAAGAGTTATAAAAGGTAGAGTGTTGGATGTAGCGGTAGATTTAAGAAAAGATTCACCTACTTTTGGCAAGCATTTTTCAATAGAATTAACAGGGAATAATAATAAGCAACTGTTTATTCCAAGAGGTTTTGCCCACGGGTTTTCTGTATTAGAAGATGACACTATTTTTGCTTACAAATGTGATCATTATTACAATAAAGAATCGGAAAGTGGCGTTGTTTATAATGACAAAGATTTACACATAGATTGGATGTTAAACGAGGAAGAGATTGTTTTAGCTGAAAAGGATTCAACTTTAAAAAATTATATAGAAATTCTTGATGAATATTAAATTAAACAATGCTTTAAGCTTACATTTTTTTAAACATTTAGATAATTATAAACCTCAATGGTTGAAAAATTTAAGAAATTACAGAATTTATAAGTTATGAGAAAAGTAGTAGCATTATTACCAATGAAAGGCATTTCTGAAAGGGTTCCTAACAAAAATTTAAAGAATTTTAATGGAAAACCATTATATCATATTGTAATGAATACTCTATTAAAATCAAAATATATTGATTTAATTATTGTAAATACCGATAGTGATTTATTGAAATCTGATATATTATTAAATTTTAAAGAGAGGGTGAGGGTTATAGATCGAAATAATGAAGTTTGTGGAAATTATATTTCTATGAATAAAGTTTTAGAACAAGATCTTTCTTCCATAAATTCGGAAATTTATATCCAAACACATAGTACAAACCCACTGTTAAAAGTAGAAACTATTGATAGTGCTATAAAAAAAATGATTTCATTTTTAAACACAGAAGAAAATGACTCTATTTTTTCAGTCTCTAAGGTTCAGAAGAGATTTTATAACAAAGATTCTAAGCCCATGAATCACGACCCTAAAATGTTAGTAACCCAACATTTAGATCCAATATTTGAAGAAAACTCATGTTTCTATGTTTTTACAAAAGAAAGTTTCTTTAATAATGAAAGTAGAATAGGAGAAAAGCCTTTTATGTATGAAATTGATAAAATTGAAGCTACTGATATTGATGAGCCAGAAGATTTTATTATTGCAGCGGCGCTTCATAAATTATTAAGATAATTTTAATACATATTATTAATAATACAGTTGATAAAGAAAAAAACAAATAGGATATGAAGCATTTTTCACACGTTACAAGTATTTTAAAACAAAAATTACAAAATAAAGAAATATCAATTGGTTCATGGTTAACAATTCCGCATCAAGCGGTAATTGAAATTATGAGTACTGCCGGTTTTGATTGGTTAACAATTGACATGGAACATTCGCCAATTAGTATAGAAACTATTATGAATTTAATAGGCCATATTCAAGGCAATGGAATGCAAGCATTAGTTCGTGTAAGTAAAAATGAAGAAGTTGCAATAAAAAGAGTATTGGATGCTGGAGCAGATGGTGTAATTGTTCCGATGATTAGAAATAAAGAAGAAGCTATGCAAGCTGTTAACTTTGTTAAATATCCTCCTTTAGGAAAACGAGGGGTTGGCTTAAATAGAGCTCAAAAATATGGAACAGCTTTTGATACATACCAAGATTGGGTTAAAAATAATGCGATTGTGATTGCTCAAATAGAACATATAGATGCTGTGAATAATCTCGAAGAGATATTTTCTGTCCCTGGAATAGACGGTATTATTGTTGGGCCATATGACTTGTCTGCTTCAATGGGTTTTCCTGGTGAATATGAAAGAGAAGATGTTAAAAAAGCTCTTGATAGAATAGATGTTGTTGCTAAGAAATTAAATAAACCCTTGGGTTTTCATATTGTAGAATCTGATCATTCAAAAGTTTTGGAAAAAATTAATAAAGGGTATTCATTTTTAGCGTTTAGTTTAGATTTTTTCTTTTTGGGTGATAAAGCAAGAAGTGAAATGGATTTGTTAAAGAAAAAATTATAGTATGAAAAGAATCTTAGTTTTTGGTGGTTTTGGTTTTTTAGGGTACTACCTTTTAAAAGAACTTTTATCTAGAAATTATAATGTGGTGGTTGCTGATATTAAAGACAACGATGAGTTTAAAGAGGTGCTAGATTATATTAAATGCGATATTTCTGATCAAAAACAAGTAGAAGCTGTTTTTAAAAATCAAGAATATGATGTTGTTTATAATTTGGCGGGTTTTGCTAATTTAGATTTTGCAATTAATTCTCCTTTAAAAACAATGCAGTTAAATATTATTAGTAATATGTATATTTTAGAAGCTTGTGTTAATGCTAGGGTTAATAAATTTATATACGCAAGTAGTGCATATGCCATGAGCAATAAAGGTTCTTTTTACGGAATAAGTAAATTGGCATCAGAAAAAATCATAGAAGAATATCATGATAAATATGATTTAGACTTTACAATCTTAAGGTATGGTTCTGTATATTCAGAAAAGGACTATGATAATAATTACATATATAACCTTGTAAGAAAAGCTGTTTTAGATAGTGTAATTGATCATAAAGGAGATGGTTATGAGATAAGAGAATATATTCATGCTGGTGATGCAGCTAAATTATCTGTTGATGTAATAGAGTCAGATAAATTTAATAATGTTCATGTAATATTAACTGGTACTGAGAGAATGAAACGCTCTGAATTATTTGATATGATTAACGAAATTTTAAATAATAAAGTTCAAATAAATTATAACTTTAATCAACAGAATAACCACTATAAATTTACACCATATTCTTTTGAACCTTCTATAAGCAGAAAACTAATTGCTAACCCACACATTGATATGGGGCAGGGTTTGTTAGAATGTATAAGATCTGTTTATAAAAATGAAAAATAAAGTTCAAAATATATTCACAACGAGTATTCAAGATTTTAATCAGTTTTCAGCAAATTTTATAAGAAAAAAATTAGAAAATATTGATCATAAAAATCCTATAAATATTGCTCTTTCAGGAGGTAGTACTCCTATTCCAATTTTAAGTATTTTAAAAGACAGCAATCTTAATTGGGATCAATTCAACTTTTTTTTGGTTGATGAACGTTTTGTAAATGTTGATAGTGACGAGAGTAATTATAAAAACATTAATGAATCATTTTTTAAATATATATCAAGTGATAATTTTCCTATCCTTATAGAGAACATTTCCTTGGATGAAAGCGTTGCATTGTATCGTGAAAAAATAAAAATGAATTTAAAGTTTGTAAAACCAAACGTACCGAAATTTGATTTAATTATTCTAGGTATGGGTGCAGATGGACATACAGCTTCTTTATTTCCAAATTCAGAGGCACTAAACGAGCAGGATGAATTTGTTGTAAAAAATTTTGTCCCCCAATTGAATAGTTTTAGAATAACCCTAAGCTACCCTTCTTTAATAAACTGTCGGGAGATTATAATATTAATTAAAGGAAAAGAAAAGGAAAAAATTTTTGAAGAAATAATTAATGGGGAAGGTTTAGAATATCCAATAACTAAACTTCTTAACTCAAAAATAAATTGGATTGTTGGTAAATAAGATGAAAATAAAAAATATATTTTTTGACTTTGATGGTGTAATTGCAGAGTCAGTAGGTGCAAAGACAGAAGCTTTCAGAGAAATTTATTCTCAATATGGAGAAGGTATCTCAAGTCAAGTGGTAGACTATCATATTAATAATGGTGGCGTATCTCGATTTGAAAAATTTAAGTATTGGGAAAAGAAGTTTTTTAATAAAGATATTTCAGCAGATAGAGTAAATGAACTCGCAAAAATTTTTTCTGATTTAGTATTGAACAAAGTTATTGATTCTGATGAAGTTCCTGGTGTAAAATCGTTTATAAAAAAATATTACAAGAAATTAAATTTTTGGATTATAACAGGAACACCAACTTCAGAGATAGAAATTATTGCCAAAGAAAGAGATTTAATAAATTATTTTATAGGGATTCACGGTTCACCAAAAAACAAACGTTATTGGACAGAATATTTACTAAAAACACACAATTTAAAAAGAGAGGAAACTTTATTTCTTGGAGATGCAACAACTGATCAAGATGCCGCTGTATTTTCTAAACTACATTTTGCATTAAGAGAAAACGAGGAAAATAAGTCTATTTTTAAGGATTATAAAGGTAATCGTTTCAAAGATTATTTTGAATTAGAAAAAAAAATTAAAAACAATATTTAGTTATTTTAAAGATTATGAAAGTATTATTAACCACTACATCGTTTCAAGATACTCCTGGTGCTCATCAAGATTTGTTATACAGTCAAGATTTTGAAGTTGATACCCTAAGAGGGCCAATATTAGAAGCGGAATTATTACCAATTATACAAAATTATGATGCTGTCATTTGTGGTGATGACGAGTATACAGAAGCCGTTATTAAAAAAGGGACACAAGGCAAGCTGAAATATTTATGTAAATATGGTGTTGGTTTAGACAGAATTGATCTTGATGCTGCAAAGAAATATAATGTGGTTGTTACTAACTGTCCTTCCGTAAATCAAGTTTCTGTTTCAGAACACGTTTTGGGCTTGTTGTTTGCGTTTGAAAGAAATATACACTTGCAATATAACTCTGTTCAATCAGGAAGCTGGAAACGATGGGTTGGTAGTGAGATAGAAGGTAAAACAATTGGTATTATAGGTTTAGGTGCAGTGGGTAAAGAACTCGCTAAAAAATCTAGTGCTTTAGGGATGAAGGTTCTTGGTTTTGATTTATTCAAGGATGAAGCTTTTTTATTAAAATATGACGAGGTAACATTTGTAGATTCTTTAGATGTTATATTTCAGCAAGCAGATGTTATTAGTCTGCATTTACCGCATACCCCAAAAACAGAGCACTTGATTAGTAGAGAAGTTATTTTTAATAAGTTGAAAAAAAAGCCAATTTTAATAAATACTGCAAGAGGAATGTTAGTTGATTCAATAGCTTTAATCGAGGGACTTAAAGAAAATAAAATAAAGGGTTATTTAACAGATGTATTATCTCACGAGCCTATGCTCGATGATGAGTTATTAAGGGGTGTCGATAATATTATAATTACTCCACATGTGGGATCTAGAACCTATGAGAGTGTTCAGCGTCAAGGCTCAATGGCTGTAAATAATTTGTTAAATTTAATAAAAAGTGAAAGTTAAACTTTATCATTTACAGTTTATATTTTTTAGTCTTCTAGGATTTTATCCTTTAATAAAGTTTGATTGGTCTTCAAAAATATTAGTTGTATTTTGTATACTATCAATAATAATTGCTTTAAGAAATAACAGATTCAACTTTACAAGGGAAAACTGGATGCGTTTTATTGTAATGACGGGTTATTTTTTAATGCTTCTAATTTCAATAATCTATTCTTCAAATAATGGAGAAGCTTTCAGAAAAATCATTCAATTTATTCCATTATTAATTATTCCTTTTATAGTGTCATTTTGTAGTTTTAATCTATCAAAAAAGAAACAATCGTTTGTTTTTAATCTATTTATTTGTGTTAATGTAACTTACACAATTTTTATTTCTTATTTATTTTTCAAAAATCCTGATAGACTCGAATTTGGATTAAATCATTATTTACTGGATTATGATAAATTTCAATTTATAATAAACCAGAATTTATCTAATAATTTTTTTTTAGTTCATAAGCCCTACTTTTCTATGGGTTTTGTTATTTGTGCAATATTTTCTTTGAATGCTTTTATTAAGAATAACTCAAAAAAATATTTCCCCCGATTATTATATTTATTAGTGTTTTTTTATTTTTTATTTTGGATTTCTTTTGCATTCTCATTTCCTAATGTATTAGCTCTTTTTTTATGTATTATCTTGGTTTTATGCACAGAGCTGAGTCAAAAACTACTTTTCATTTATTCATTTTTATTTTTAGGAATCAGCATTTTTATTTTTAATATTAAATCAGAAGATGTAGATTTTCAGAGAGGGTTTAATTTTATTAGATCTTCTATAAATAATAAAGAATATGAAGTTAAGGATACAAGACAAGAAATATATAAAACAATAGATAATATTATAAAAAAAAATAGTTTTTCTGAACTATTATTTGGAATAGGTATTGGAGATGTTCAAGACAACTTAAATAGCCAATATGAAAATAGATTATCCTTAAATAAAACAAAAAATAGTTTATTTTTCTCAGAAGAATTTAATAACCAATATTGGTTTAAAAATAACATTAAAGTAATCTCAAATAAAGAATTATCATCTAAATTTAAAAATAACGCTGATTTATTTATCGCAAGAAATTTAGAACAAAACTTATCTCATAATCTATCTACTGAAATAAAAGTAGTAGAAGAGGGCTTATATACCTTATCAGTTTATGTTAAAAAGAGTAATTCTGATAATATTATTTTAAGATTGGGAGAAGTAAAACAAAGAGCGGTTTTTGACGTCAGAAAAGGAAAAATACTTCAAAATCTAAATACTATTAATGCGGGTGTTGAGCCCTTTGAAGATAATTGGTATAGATGCTTTATTACCGTTAATTTAAAGAAAAAAGGATTAGTTGTGTTGGGTTTATCTAATAATATAGGAGATTATGTTTATACTAGTTCCACCAAGCAAAGTCTTTTTTTTTGGGGAGTGCAACTAGAAAAGGGCCAATTAACACCATATGTTAGAAACTATAATGCACAACTTCAACTTGCATTGAATGAAAAATTAAACACTCATAATAATTATTTATATTTTTTATTGTCTATTGGAGTAATTGGTTTACTTTTCTTTTTAGTTTTTATAATGTATCTAATTAAAATTTCTGTAATGCCTTTAGATATTCATAAGTTATCATTTTGTATAATTGTATTATTAAATTTTTTAACAGAAAATATATTATCTAGGCATTGGGGGCTAATGTTTTTTTCATTTATGCTGGTTTTATTATTTAATAAAAAAGAGAAATTTATAAAAAATTGATTTGAAAGAAAAATTTATAAAAAATATTAAATATAATTTAGGATTAATAAATCTTTTTGGTAAAATATCTGGAAGGTTTTTGTTTTTATTATTAACCTCTTTTTTTGCTTATAAGTTATCGTTTAATGATTTTGCAGTTTTTGCAATTTTTTGGACAACATTAAGAATGCTGACCTTCCTTTCGGCCAATAATTTATACATTATTTATTTTAACGAAGTAAGAGAAAGTTTAGTTGATTATAAAGTGTGGCCAGCCAAGATTTCCTGTAACATAGCTATAAATTTATTCTTATTTGGACTATTATCTACGATAGGTTCTTTTTTTATTTTTGATAATTGGGTAATTACATTTTTGATGTTTCCTTCCCTGTTATTGTTTGTAATCATTAGAAACATATCTGAATTTTCAAAATCAGACAATTCAGTTTACCTTTCTATTTTTATTGAAGATTTTCTTTTTTACTTTCTTTTTTTTATTACTGGAATTATTAGTGTTTATCTTTATAATAGTTTGACGGGAATTGTAATAGCTTTGTTTTCTACAATCTTAATAACAGCAATTACAAGCCTAGTTTTATTTAAGCGTAAGTTTAAACTTAAAATAAATAGTTTTAAACTCAATCTTAAAGACTTTTCATTTAAAGATTTAAGGTTAGGAGTTAACTATACTGTTTTAAGAGGGAATGAGTTTTTATCAAGTTTTGGTGTTAGGTATTTAGGACAAATTTATTTTGGAGACATTTTTGTCTCTTATACCCATATTATGTATCAGTTTTATAATTTATTTACTCTTATCACAACGTCTGTTATTTCGGGAATGCAGTCAAAGATTACCATAAAAACAGGTCTTGTACTTGATAAATACTTTGTCAAACAAATTTACTTTAAGGTTTTAAAAACAATAACTCCTTTTGTTTTTGTTATTATTGTTGTAATATTTATTTTCAACACGAATATTCTAAATTTGGTATTCCCTAAGTATGTGCAATATAGTCCCTTATTAGTAAAAGTTTCTTTTACAGGTATAATATTTGTCATTTTTCAGCCCTTAGTTTTTATTCTTATTTATAATAATAAAGTTTCTAATATTAGGTTATTAAACATTGTGCAATATGTAAGTATTACTTTTATATATCTGTTACCTTTAATTTTTGTAAATTTTAATGAACAATACTGGTTGCTTCTGGTAATGACATTTTTCATAATAATCCAAGGGGTATTCTCTTTTTTAAGCTATAGAAAAATTAAATGATATACTTATATGTACTTTTATTAAGGATTGTTGCAATTTTAGAAGGACCTCAAAAAATTATAGCTTTTATTGTTATTTTTTTTATGATATCTTATTCAACTTTAAAAAGAATACCCACAAAAAAGTTAATAAAAATTTCAAAATATAACTTTTTTGCCCTGTTTATGTGTTTTTCAATACTTATCCATGGTTTAATATTTGGAAATGTTCTTCTGCGAGATATAGCGGTATTGTCAACGTATTGGATTTGGTTAGTTTTTACCTATACTTATTTTAAAAACAGGTCAATTGAGCAATGTTTAAAATATATATTAATAGCGTTTTTAATATTTAATATCTCAAATTTTTTATTTTTCAAATTTTATTTTTTCGATCAGGCACTTGGTATAAACAGCATTATGTCTTTGTTTGGTATATATGGTTATAGAATATATTTTCCCCTTTCCTCAGGGGCAAATATTTATACATCACAACTTGCACTAAATTCTTTAATCCTTTTATATTTTATTAAACGATCTAAAATAAAATATATATTTATAAGTATGTATTTATTTTACCTATACATGTTAATACTTGCTGATTCACGATTAATACTTTTGTTTTCGTTAGGATTTTCAATAATTTACTGGTTTTCATTACATACATTATTAACTTTATTTAAGAAATTCTGGTGGGTAATTGCAATTTTTTTCTTTGGTTTTTTATATGTTTTTTACGGAACTAATTTATTTGATTCATTCAAAAGAGCAGGTGAATTGGACGGTATAGCATTATCTAGAATTGAAATTTGGTCTTTAGCAAAAGATGTTATTTTTTCAGATTATCATTTCATTACAGGTTATGGTCTAAATGGGTTTGAAAATAAGTTAGCAAATACAATACAAAAGGCATTTGAGGAACAACATCTGCAAACTTCTCACAACTTTATTATTCAAAATATAATTGATTTTGGTGTTTTTGGAATGCTAATTATTTTATATTTGATATTTGAATTATTGAAAATGTTGGTAAAGTTAAAATCTCAAATTATTACTATTTTATTTGTCGTAATTCTATTCATGGGAATCACTGAATCAATACCTTCTTTTTATTCTTTTGAACCAACATTATTTTTTATAGCAATATTATCTATAATATTAACCCAATATGAAAGGAAAATTAATTGAAATTTTAAAAGTTGTAACTTACTATCCAAGAAAACTATTAGATTTTTCGTTGTATAATTTTTTTTTAAAATACAAAAACGATTGGAGTATCTTAGAGCAATTCTCAGATAAACCAGTCTTAATTGTAGGTAACGGTCCAAGTTTAAATAAGACACAATTAGATAAATTGAAAAAACCATTTGTTTCAATAGGAATGAATAAGATAAATTTAATTTACAGTAAAAGCTCTTGGAGACCAGATATAATAACTTGTGTAAATGGCTTTGTTATCAATCAAAATAAAGAATACTTTAATGAAACAGAAAGACCGTTAATTTTACCTGTAAGAGCTATATACCTTGGTGTAAAGCCAAGAAAAAATGTTTTATTTGTTTGTTTGAAGGACCAAAATAAAATAGAGAAAAACATACAAAAAGTTTTATCAACAGGCTGTACGGTAACTTTTACTGCGTTTCAAATTGCAGCTTATTTAAATCCAAAATCAGTCAATATTGTAGGAGTTGACCATAGTTTCGTTACAGAAAATGATCCACACTCAGTTCAAAAATTTAAAGGAGATGATGTAAATCACTTTAGTAAAGATTATTTTAAAAATCAATATTGGGGAGTTCCCGACTTAGAGGGAAGTGAGGTGCTGTATCAAATTTCAAAAGACTATTTTGATTCGATTCAAGTACCCATAACTGATTATACAGTTAATGGTAATCTAAAAACATTTAATAAATGTAATATTAATGAACTCTATTGATTTTAGAGATTTAAAAATTCATAAGATTATATTATATAAGTAAACTTTTATTTCGGAAACCCCGCTAAAATTATAAGAGAACGATTAAGTGAATAGCAAAAAAAATATTTTAATAATTTCCCCTTTTTTTTTCCCGGAACCAATATCAACAGGCAAGTTTAATACTGATTTTGCAATTGCTTTAAGAAATGATGGGCATAACGTAACAATGTTATGTTATCATCCATTTTATCCAGATTGGAAAATAAAAGAGAGTCAAGAAAAATTAAAAGGAATTGAAATAATTAGAGGTGGAAAGTACTTATTTTTTACAAAAAAAACAATCGTTAGAAGATTAATTTTAGAGTTCAGTTTTGCTTTTTTTGTCTTAAGAAAAATAAAAGAACATCAGAAAAATAAAGATAGTATAATACCTGTTTTCCCGCCAAGTTTTGCCTTTTATTTAATTTTATCATTCTTAAGTAAAAAAATAAAAAAAATTGGTATGGTGCATGATTTACAAGAGGTGTATTCGATTGGTAAAAAAGGTATTGTAAATAAATTAGTTCATTTTTTCATTCATAAAATAGAAAAAAAATGCTACCAAGGATGTAACAAGATTATCTTTCTTTCTAATGAAATGAAAGAACAAGCTAAAGGTTTATATTCCCTAAATGAAAAAAAGCTAGAAGTTCAATATCCATTTATTACAATAAAACAAAATCCAACAAACGATTTAGAGCATATTTTTGATGAAGGCAAGAAGCATGTCGTATACTCTGGAGCTTTGGGAGAAAAACAAAATCCAAATCAATTATTTGACTTTTTTCAGCAAGCTTCAGTATGCACTCATAATGTTATTTTTCATTTTTTCTCAAAAGGTGAAGTATATGATAAATTAAAAAGATCAAATACCAACTCAAATATTCGTTTTCACGAATTGGTTAAAAAAGAAAATTTAGAAGAGTTGTATCAAAAAAGTGATGTTCAAATTATACCTCAAAAAGAAGGAACTTCGAAAGGATCTTTGCCTTCTAAATTACCCAATTTATTAGCTTCAGACTGTAAAGTTTTTCTTATCACAGATCCTGACAGCGAATTAGAAAAACTATTTCATAAAAATAATTTAGATTTTGTAATTACGAATTGGAATACAAAAGAGCTTACTACTTCTCTTCTTCTATTGCTAGAAAAACCAGTAGATTTTACGCATCAAAAAATGGTTGCCAAAAATTTTTTTACAATTGATAAAATGATTCACAAAGTTTTACGTTAATAGAATATACTTACAATATCACAAAAAAATAAATACTTGAAAAAAAGATATTCTTATTTAATAAAGCCTCTCCAGTTAATTATAGATGTACTATTCATTAATGGCATCATTTATTTTTTTGATGATCAGGACTACCTCAATTTCTATTTTTTATGCTATATTTCTATTTTTTGGATAGTTACTTCTTATTTTTTTGATTTCTATAAGGTGTTTAGATATTCAAAACCTTTTAGGTTACTGGGTCTTTTACTCAAACAATTTTTAATTTTCTTTCTTGGATATTTTACCTATTTTGGTGTTTTTAGTGAAGGAACTGTTGTAGACAATCAGTTTGTAATTTTAGTTACGATAACTTTAAGTATTTCTAGTGTAAAATTTATATGGCTTATATTGTTAAATAAATATAGGTCATTTGGTAATAACTCCAGAACTACAATTATTGTTGGCTTTGATGATTCTTCACAAAATATTATCAGACTTTTTAAAAGCAAAGCGAATTTAGGGTATAATTATTTAGGGTACTTTTCTAGTAAAGTCTCTAAAAATAAAGAGTATTTAGGAAGTTTAGAAGATGTTTTTCAGTATGCTATTGAAAACATAGTAGATGAGCTTTACTGTTCATCTACCTCCTTAAGTAAACATCAATTAAGAGAAATAAATAAGTTTGCAATAGCAAAAAATATTGTTTTGAAGCTCATTCCAAATTCAAATGAGTTGTATAGTAAAAATCAAACTGCAGAATATTATGATGATGGTTTGTTAGTTTTAAATGTAAATAAACTTCCTTTTGAGTTTTCTGAAAATATTTATATTAAAAGAATTTTTGATATCCTTTTCTCTTTAATGATTTGTATTTTTTTACTTTCTTGGTTAGTTCCTATTCTTTGGGTTTTGGTGAAACTAGAGTCAAAAGGACCTTTGGTCTTTAAACAAAAAAGAGAGGGTTTTAAAGGAAAAGAGTTTATTTGTTATAAATTTAGGTCCATGAAAATTAATGACCTATCAGATAAAGTTCATGCTTCAAAAAATGATGTTAGAATCACAAAAATAGGTGCTTTTTTAAGAAAAACGAGCATGGATGAATTACCACAATTTATAAATGTCCTTTTTGGAGATATGAGTGTTGTAGGTCCCAGGCCTCATGTAGAAAGCTTGTCTCTAGAGTATCAACAAGCGGTTGATGATTATTTAAAAAGACATATTGCAAAACCAGGGATTACAGGATTGGCTCAGGTTAGCGGCTATAGAGGAGAAATAAAAATAGAATCTGATATTAAAAACAGAGTACGGTTAGATATTTTTTACATAGAAAATTGGTCGTTTTTCTTAGATATTAAAATTATTTACAAAACCATTTCAAACGTTTTTAAGGGAGAAGAAAATGCGTATTAACGATGATTACAGCTTCAATCGTTTTGTTTAATGAGAATATAGATACCTTAAAAAAAACGGTGCATTCTTTTTTAGGAGTCCCAATAGAAAAGAAGCTTTATTTGATAGATAATTCATCACAAAATTCATTAGAAAATTACTTCAATCATCCAGAAATAGAGTATCTTTTTAATGGGAAAAACATAGGTTTTGGAAAAGCTCACAACCTTATTTTAGACAAAATTAATTCAAAATTTCATTTAATATTAAATCCAGATGTTGAATTTAATTCTGATGTAATACCAAACTTAATAAAAGCTTTAGATCATCATCCTGAAGTTTCTTTTATCTCTCCCAATGTTGTTTATCCAAATAAACAAAAACAATTTATTTGCAGAAAACATCTCACTTTTTTTGAACTAATAAATAGAAAGTTACAACTGTCAAAAAGTAAAATTTTTCACAATGAATACAGAAATAAAAATTTAGAAAAGCCATTTTATCCAGAATTCATTCATGGATGTTTTATGCTTTTTAAAACCGAAGATTTTAAAACGTTAGAGGGGTTTGACGAACGTTATTTCTTATATATGGAAGATGCTGATATTTGCAGAAAAATTGATTTATTAGGAAAAAAGAAGTTGTATTATCCAAAGGTAAAAATTACGCATCAACATCAAAGAGGTTCCTCAAAAAATATAAAATTATTTTTTCACCACATTTCTTCTGCAATTAAATATTTTTTAAAGTGGGGATTCTAATTTCCTTAATTATTTAAAATATATTTGCAACAACAACAACAATAAAAATGAATGTACTTATTTTAGGTTCTGGAGGTAGAGAACATGCTTTTGCTTTAAAATTATCAGAAAGTAATAAAATTAATGAGCTTTTTGTGGTTCCTGGTAATGCAGGAACCCATAAAATTGCTACAAATATTACTATAAATATTACCGATTTTCAAGCGTTAAAAAAAGCGGTTTTAGAAAATGATATTCAAATGGTTGTTGTAGGACCAGAAGTTCCACTGGTCGCCGGTGTCCATGATTTCTTTTTATCGGACAATGAACTGAAAAGTATACCCGTTATTGGTCCGAAAAAGGATGGTGCTTTACTTGAGGGGAGTAAAGATTTTTCGAAACAATTCATGCAAAAACACGGTGTTCCTACGGCAAGATATCAATCATTTAACAAAGAAAATTTAGATGAAGGTTTTGCTTTTTTAGAAACCTTAGCACCTCCATTTGTTCTAAAAGCAGACGGTTTAGCAGCAGGAAAAGGAGTCTTAATTTTAAATTCTTTACAGGAAGCAAAAATAGAATTGGAAGAAATGGTGTCCAATCAAAAATTTGGAGAGGCATCTACTACCGTAGTTATTGAAGAGTTTTTAAAAGGAATAGAATTGTCGGTGTTTGTTTTAACAGATGGTAAAAGCTATAAAATTTTACCCTCAGCAAAAGACTACAAGAGAATTGGTGAAGGAGATACCGGTTTAAATACAGGTGGAATGGGAGCAATTTCTCCAGTGCCTTTTGCAGATGCTGCTTTTTTAAAAAAAGTAGAAGAATTGGTTGTAAAACCTACGATTACTGGTTTGCAAAAAGATGGAATAGACTATAGAGGATTTATTTTTATTGGATTGATGAATGACAATGGCAATCCTTCTGTAGTAGAATACAATGTAAGAATGGGAGACCCAGAAACTGAAGTTGTACTCCCTAGAATTGAGTCGGATTTATTTGATTTATTCGAAGGTGTTGCAAACCAAAATTTAGATGAAAAATCGTTTAAAGTTACTTCTAAAACAGCTACAACTGTAATGTTGGTGGCCGGAGGATATCCGGAGGCGTATGAAAAATACAAAGAGATTACAGGCCTAGAAAAGGTTACAGAATCTACTGTTTTTCACGCAGGAACAACTATTAAAGACAATACAATAGTCTCAAATGGAGGCAGGGTGATGGCAGTTACTTCATTTGGAGAAACCATAGAAGAGGCTTTAGAAAAATCTTATAGGAGTATTGATGCGATTCATTTTGATAAAATGAATTACAGAAAAGACATTGGTTTTGATCTAGTATAATGGAAAAAAAAGTAATTGTAGCACCTTTGCATTGGGGATTAGGTCATGCCTCCCGTTGTGTGCCAATTATCAATTCACTTCTAGAAAATAATTATACGCCTATCATCGCTTCCGATGGAAACGCTTTGCAATTTTTAAAACAAGAATTTCCTAATTTAGAAAGTTTTGAACTTCCGTCTTACCATATTTCTTATGGTAGAAATCTAAAATTGAAGATCCTTTTTCAATTCCCTTCGATGGTAAAATCTGTTCAGCAAGAAAAGAAGATAATTAATGATTTTATTCTTAAAAACAAAGATGTTGTTGGTATCATATCTGACAATAGATTTGGCGTAAGAAGTTCCTTGGTTCCCTCAGTCTATCTAACACATCAAATAAATGTTCTTTCAGGTGCTACTACTTTTTTTAGCAGTTTTCTTCATCAAAAAATTATTAAAACATACGATGAATGTTGGATTCCTGACACTTCCGATTCTCAATTTTCTGGAAAGCTATCCTCCACAAAAAAAAATCTAAATTATAAGTTTATAGGGGTCTTAAGTAGGTTTAAAAAAGAAGTTGTAGAAAAAAAAATTGATATTTTAGTTTTGCTTTCAGGACCAGAACCGAATCGAACTTTGTTGGAAACGAAACTTATTTCTGAGTTTAAAAACGATCCTAGAAATATTGTTTTTGTGTTGGGAATTGTTGCAGGTAAACAAAAAAAATGGACTGTAGGAAATAATATTTTCTATAATTATCTATTGTCTAGTGCGCTTCAAAAAATTATTAATTCAAGTGAAATTATTATTTCTAGATCTGGATATTCTTCAATTATGGACTTTGCGATTTTAAGAAAAAAAGTCTTTTTTATTCCAACAGAAAACCAACCTGAACAAGTGTATTTAGCAAAATATTTACAAGAAAATGGAATTGCTCCTTTTTCTACAATAGCTCATTTTTCTAAAGAAAAATTATTACAAGTCCAAAAAATGAAAGGCTTAAAAACGGAAGCAACTCATTTAAAAGCAAATTTATTCAGCCTTTTTGAGCGTAAATGAAAACTCAGAACCCACTCCGTAGGTGCTTTTTAATAAAATTGTTTCATCATGGGCTTCAATGATATGTTTTACAATAGATAAGCCCAATCCAGATCCTCCTTGTTCTCGAGACCTACTTTGGTCTACTCTATAAAATCGTTCAAAAAGTCGCGAAAGATGTTGTTGCTTAATTCCTTCACCATTGTCAATCACTTTCGTTACAAACTTATGATCACTGTAATTGTCAATGGCAACAATAGTTGTACCATTCGGTTTTCCGTATTTTATAGAATTTACAATCAGATTTATCAAAACTTGCTCTATTTTTTCTGCATCACCTTTCACAAAAACAGGAAACTCATAAACTCTATCAAATTTTAATGTTATGGTTCTTTTCTTTGCTTTCATTTCAAACAAATCGAAGACATTTTGTACGAGCTCTAAGATGTTAAAAACGCCTATATTTGGCTTCATGCCTTCATTCTCTAACTTGGCAATCATGTCTAAATCCTTAATAACAGCCACCAGCCTTTCCACTCCTTTATTCGCCCTGTCTAAATATTTAGTTCTTATTTCTTTATCGTTAACAGCGCCTTCAATTAGGGTTAATATATATCCCTGAACAGTAAATAAGGGAGTTTTAAGTTCATGGGCTACATTTCCTAAAAAATCTCTTCTAAAAGAATCTCTTTCTGTTAAATCTTTAATTTCAAGTCGTTTCCCCTCTACGAACTTTTGCATTCTTTTAGAAAGTTCCTCAATATCAGTTGAAACAGAATCTTTTTGCAAATCGTTTACATCTAATATTGAAACATCTTCATATATTTTTCTTAAACGCCTGTATATAAAATGTTCTGCTCTGTATTGAATAATAACAAATGAAATAAAGAAAAGGGCTGCAATAGAAAGGATTACAGAAAGGATTCCTAATTGTAAAATAACAAAGTAGTATGATATTGAGGCTATAACAACAAAAAGTATTGTTAAATAAAATGCGGACCAAAGTGCATAAGCGTATGTTCTTTTCAATTTCATTGAGACAAATCTATTTATCTTCGTCTTCTAAAACAAATTTATACCCTACTCCTTTAACGGTTTTAAAGTGTTCATCGCCAATTTTTTCTCTCAATTTTCTAATGTGTACATCTATAGTTCTTCCACCAACCACAACTTCATTCCCCCAAACAGTATCTAAAATTACGTCTCTTTTAAAAACTTTACTTGGTCTAGAAGTTAGTAAAGAAAACAGTTCAAATTCTTTTCTTGGAAGAGAAATCTTTTTTCCAGCTTTGTAAACAACGTATGCATCTCTATCAATAACAATATCACCAACTTTAAAAGTATCTTCACCTTTTTCTGCATTTTTCAACCTCCTTAGCAGAGATTTTACTTTACTTACCAAAACTTTTGGCTTAACAGGCTTTGTAATGTAGTCATCTGCACCAGATTCAAAACCGGCAACTTGAGAGTAGTCTTCTCCTCTTGCAGTCAAAAATGAGATGATCACATTTTCTAAAGAGTTGATTTTTCTAATCTTTTCACAAGCTTCAATACCATCCATTTCTGGCATCATGATGTCTAATAAAATTAAATGAGGGATGTGTTTTTTAGCCAATTTTATAGCTTCTAGCCCATTACTAGCGGTAAAAATTTGATATCCTTCATTTCTTAAATTATATCCAACAATTTCTATAATGTCGGGCTCATCATCAACCAATAAAATTTTAATATCGTTATTATTCATAATGCTAACAAATGTATGCAATCAAAAATACTGATAAAAAACAACAAAAATAACCTCTTAACAATCATTTAATCTTTAAAAGTTTTCTTAACATTGAATTAATCTAAAGGTTTTTGTCAAACAGTTTAATTATTATTACTTTTACAAAGAAACTTTAAAAAACGATATCACATGAAAAAAAATTACATTTTAACAGTATGTTTATCTTTAATTTTCAGCGTCAGCACTTTTGGGCAGGAAATGCTTCTAAATGGAGGCCTGGAAGATTGGGATTCAGATACAGCTCCAACCAATTGGACGAAGGCAGAAGTACTGACAAAATCTACTGATGCTCATTCAGGATCTTTCTCGGCTGTAAGAGATGGAGGTTCTGGTACAAAAGATCTTAGTCAAACAATAACTGGAATTATACCTGGTGAAAGTTATACGTTTATTGCTTGGTATAAAGTTACTGCCGGCGATGACAAAGATGCGAGAGTGTGGTCTACTTGGAAGAACGGTTCTGCAACGGTCTATCATATTGGAACGTCTAATGATCGTTCAGAAGATCCGTTAAGAGGACCGAATGATGCTTATTTTGATAATAATGGAGGTGTTTGGACAAAATATGAACTTACTGTAACAGCTCCTTCAGGAGTAGATTCATTTTACTATGAAGTTAGATCTTATTCAAATTCAACAACTTATTGGGATGATTTGTCTTTTGTAAAAAATAATACTGCCTCCCTAAAAAACAATGCTATTTCAGGTTTTGCAACTTATCCAAATCCAGTATCTGAGGGAATTTTAAATATTTCTTCTGCGAGCTCATCAACAAAGAATCTTACTATTTTTAATCTTTTAGGTAAAAAAGTACTTTCCTCAAGTTTTTCAGGGATAAAGAAAGATATTGATGTTTCTTCAATTAACGCAGGAATGTATATTCTTAAAGTTACGGAAGAAGGAAAAACGGCTACTAAGAAATTGGTAATCAGATAAAACAGTATAAAATCTACGTATGATAAAAGCTCCGAATATATTCGGAGCTTTTTTTGTATATTTAGATTGAAAAAGAAATCCCTATTGTGATGAATTTGTCTGTAAAACTCAATGATATTCTATTTTTAGATATAGAAACTGTGCCAGAAAAAGAACAGTGGAATGAGTTATCGAAAGAAACTCAAGAACTTTTCGAAAAAAAAACACACTACCAACGTAAAGAAGAACATACAGCAGAGGAGTTTTATGAGCGGGCAGGTATTTGGGCAGAATTTGGTAAAATAATCTGTATTTCGGTGGGTTATTTTGTAGAGGTTCAAAATAAAAAACAATTGCGCTTAACTTCTTTTTTTGGTGATGTCGAGCATCAAATTTTAACCGACTTTAAAGTATTGTTAGAAACACATTTTACAAAAAAGAGCCATGTTTTATGCGCGCACAATGGTAAAGAATTCGATTTTCCTTTTATCGCTAGAAGAATGATTGTGCATCAAATAGAATTGCCAAATAAGTTAAATCTATTTGGAAAAAAACCTTGGGAAGTACCGCATTTAGATACTTTAGAAATGTGGAAGTTTGGAGATTACAAACATTTTACGTCTTTGAAACTATTAACGGCTATTTTAGGCATTCCATCTCCAAAAGATGATATCGATGGCAGCGAAGTTGCAAACGTTTATTACAAGGAAAAAAACATACAACGAATTGTAACTTATTGTGAAAAAGATACCATTGCTGTAGCACAAATTTTATTGCGATTTAACAATCAAGAATTGTTGAAAGAAAAAGATATTGTAAGTGTAAATTAATCTTCTAATTTCATAGAAAGCTCAAACCAACGTTCCTCTTTTTGTTCTATATTGGAAATTATTTCTTGCAATTCTTGAGATTTTTTTTCAATATCATCAGCTTCAATTTCTACATTTAAAAACTGAGCTTCAATTGTTGCTTTTTTTCTTTGAAGTTTTTCGATATCTGTTTCTAAAGAACCAAATTCTCTTTTTTCATTGTAACTTAAAGCATTTTTCGGATTCTTTTTCTCAATTTTTTCAATTGTTTTTTCGTTCTTTATTTCTTTTGGAGCAGAAACATCATACGCTCTAAAGTCGGAATAATTTCCAGGAAAATTCTCTACAACTCCTTCTCCTCTAAAAACAAATAAGGCATCTACAATTTTATCCATAAAATAGCGATCGTGTGATACTACCAAAAGGTTTCCTGGATAATCTAATAAGAAGTTTTCAAGCACATTTAGGGTAACAACATCTAAATCGTTTGTAGGTTCATCTAAAATTAAGAAATTGGGATTCTGAATTAGAACAGCACACAAATACAATCTCTTTTGTTCTCCCCCAGAGAGTTTTTCAACAAAATCATATTGTTTCTTTTTGTCAAATAAAAAGCGTTCTAATAATTGTGATGCAGAAATTTTTCTTCCTTTGGAAAGCGGAATAAATTCTCCAAATTCTTTTACAACTTCAATTACTTTCTGACCTTCTTTAATTTCAATTCCGGCTTGTGTATAGTAGCCATATTTTACAGTTTCACCCAAAATCACTTTACCCCCATCTAAAGGTGCTTTTTGGGTAATAATATTTAAAAATGAAGACTTCCCTGTTCCGTTTTTACCAATAATACCCACACGCTCTCCACGCTTAAAAACGTAATCGAAACGCTCTAAGATCTTCTTGTCTCCAAAAGATTTAGATACTTTATGGAGTTCCAAAATTTTACTCCCTAAACGCTCCATATTTATTTCTAATTGAACTTGATGGTCTTTTCTTCGTTGATGTGCTTTTTCTTTAATTTGGTAAAAATCATCGATTCTAGATTTCGATTTTGTAGTTCTCGCTTTTGGTTGCTTTCGCATCCATTCTAATTCTTTTTTAAATAAACTTTTAGCCTTCCCCAAATTTGTTGCTTCTAACGCTAAACGTTCTTCTTTGTTTTGAAGATAGTAAGAATAATTACCTTTGTATTTATAGATTTTGCCTTGGTCTAATTCTAAAATTTCGTTACATACGCGCTCTAAAAAGTAACGATCGTGTGTTACCATAAATAGGGTAATCTTTTCTTTTGCAAAGAAAGCCTCTAACCATTCTATCATTTCTAAATCTAAATGATTGGTTGGTTCATCTAAAATTAATAAATCTGGTTTATTTATTAAAACAATTGCTAAAGACAGCCTTTTTCTTTGACCTCCAGATAGAGCGCCAACTTTTAGTGTTAGATCTTCTAATTTTAATTTAGATAAAATTTGTCGGTACTGTGTTTCAAAATCCCAGGCATTGTATTGCTCCATTAATTCAAAAGCAGCTTGATATGCGTCTGCATCTTCAGGGTTTTTTAAGGCACTTTCATATTGATTGACAATAGAAAGGATTTTATTGTCTGTGGCGAAAATAGTTTCTTCGATGGTTAAATTAGGGTCGATCTCGTCTTTTTGAGCTAAATATGCTATAGAAATTCCTTTTCGGCAAACAACTTGGCCAGAATCAGGAATGTCTAATCCAGCAATAATATTTAAAATAGATGTTTTACCACTTCCATTTTTAGCCACAAAAGCAACTTTCTGATCTTTGTTAATTCCAAAAGAGATGTCTTCAAATAAGATCCGTTCTCCATAAGATTTAGAAATATTTTCTACAGATAAATAATTCACAAGTTTTGTTTTTTGCAAAGAAACAAAAAACCCAAGTGCTAACTTGGGTTTTTAAGTCATTTAATTTTTGGGAAAATTTTAGTTTGGGGATTAAAGATTAAACGACACTTTTCTCATAGTAAAGTTAAAGCAATTAAAAATATCTGTCAATAACTGAAAACAATGAAATTTTTATATCCCCAAAACTAATGAAATATGGGGTTAGAAATTATAACTATAAAACTGACTTTTACAAAGTTCAATTTCATGAATTTCTTAATTAGTATTATATTGCGTTTTTAAATATTGACAAAAAAAACATGAAGATAATAGTACCCATGGCTGGCATTGGATCTCGTTTAAGACCACACACACTAACAGTCCCTAAACCATTAACGGTCATTGCAGGAAAACCAATTGTACAACGTCTGGTAGAAGATATTACGTCTGTTGTAAATCAAAACATAGAGGAGATCGCCTTTATTATAGGTCCTGTTGCAAAAGGATTTCCTGAAAATACCTCAGAAAAATTAATTAAAATTGCAGAAGAACTTGGAGCGAAGGGTACTGTTTATGTTCAAGAGGAAGCGTTGGGTACTGCACACGCTATATATTGTGCAAAAAAATCTTTAAGCGGCCCTTGTGTTGTTGCTTTTGCAGACACTTTATTCAAAGCAGATTTTAAATTAGATGCAACTGCAGATGGTGCAATCTGGGTAAAGCAAGTTAAAGACCCAAGTGCTTTTGGAGTTGTCAAGTTAAAAGAGGGTTTCATAACTGATTTTGTAGAAAAGCCAAAAGAGTATGTTTCTGATCTGGCAATCATTGGAATTTATTATTTTAAAGATGGAAAAAAAGTACGTGAAGAAATTCAGTATTTAATTGATAACGACTTGAAAGAAAATAATGAATATCAATTAACGAATGTATTGGAGTCTTTAAAACTACAAGGTGCAAAATTTGTACCTGGTACAGTAAATGCTTGGATGGATTGTGGTAAAAAAGACCCAACAGTAGACACGAACAAACAAGTTTTGGGTTTTGAAGACAAAGCTGGTAATAATTTAGTTTCTCATGATGTAGTTTTAGAGAATTCTGAAATTATTCAACCCTGTTTTGTAGGACAAAACGTAGTCCTTAAAAACACAACAATAGGCCCTTATGTTTCTATTGGAGAGAATAGCATTGTAGAAAACTCTAAAATTGTAAACTCTTTAATTCAATCTAATGTTGAGATTTTTAATGCAGATTTAAACAATGCGATGATTGGAAACCATGCAAAATATAATGGCTCGTATACATCTGTTAGCATTGGTGATTATTCCGAATTAATATAAATGACTAAAAGAATAGAGCAAAAAAATTCAATAGAAAAGAGAGGTGTTTACAACAACAAATTAATTCTCTTTTCTTTTTTCTTTTCTTTTATTTCTTTGCACTCATTTTGTCAGGATAGCATTCCTTTGGCTAAAGATTCATTGGAAGAAGAAAACTTGAAATTTCAACAATTTTTTTTCAAAGCATTATCAGAAAAATCAATTGGAAATTATCAAAAAGCGATTGAAAATCTTGAAAGTTGTCATCAAATTTCATTAAATGATGCCACCGTTTTCTTTGAGTTCTCAAAAAATTATTTTGAACTCAATAAAATGCTATTGGCAAAAGAATACATCAATAGAGGGTTACTTAAAGAACCTAAAAATATATGGATGCTTAAACATCTTGTTCAAATTCTTTTAAAGGAAAAGAATACGAAAGAAGCAATTATTGTCCAGCAAAAATTAGTTGATATTGATCTAAAAGAAAGAGCATTTCTCTTAAATATTTATTTGCAGAATAAAGATTTTAAGAGTGCTATTTCTCTCATGAACCTTATGGAGCAAGACAATTTGCTTACTTCTAAATATAAAAAATTAAAAAATAAATTAGAAACAACAAAAACTTCTGTAGTTGTTAAAAAAGAATCTACTGTAGACTCACTAAAAGATGAATTTAAAACAAATAAATCATATGCTATTTTAAAGCAAATTTTAGAAGCATATACAGAGAAGCCTGAAATGCTTCTTCAATATTCTACTGAGGGAATTTCACTTTTTCCTGCTCAACCTTTTGTGTATTTGATGAAAGGGAAAGCATTAAATTATATGAAGAAACATAAAAAAGCGTTATTGTTCTTGAGCAATGGGCTCGATTTCGTGATTGATGATCCTATAGAATTATATTTTTATAAAGAAATGGCGCTGTCTCACAGAGGCTTGGGAAATAGAAAAGAAGAAGAAAAATTTATTGAAAAGGCAAAAATAAATAAAGGGTAATGATGAAGTTTGTGAAATATTTTGTAGTTTTTGTGACTGTATTTGCTTCTTGTAAAGCAAATAAAAATCTAATGAATACAGCCGTTGAAATTAGGGAAATGTCCGCAAGAAAAGTAGCGAAAAAACACATGGCTTCAAATTTTGAAAAGACATCAATTGAAGCAAAGCTGAAAGCAAGTTTTAATAATGGAAAACTAAAACAACGTATTTCAATTAGTTTAAAAATGAAAAAAGATGAGGTAATTTGGCTTAAAGGGACAAAATTTATCACCCTATTCAAAGCTAAAATCACACCCACCTCTGTCCGTTATTATTCATCTTACGCAAAAAATTATTTTGAAGGAGATTTTACAATATTGAAAAAAATATTAGGAACTGAGATTAATTTTAATCAACTTCAAAATTTATTATTGGGGCAATCTTTGACGAATGTTAAAGAGCAAAAACAGCAAGTTTTTATAGAAGATAAATCGTATGTTCTCTCACCCAAGCGTCAAGAAGGCTTATTTGATATTTTCTATTCTGTAAATCCGTCTCATTTTAAATTAGACAAACAGTCTATTGTAAATTCTAAAAAAAATCAGCGCTTGGATATCTCATACCTATCTTATGGCTTATTTGAAGAGCAGATTTTTCCAAAAGTAATTGAAATAAAAGCACTCCAACCAGGGGTATTTACAAATATAGATTTCATTTTAAAAGCAGTTCAATTTGATACAGATTTAGATCTCTCTTTTTCAATTCCTAACGGTTATAAGCAAATAAAATTATAGTGAAAAGTTCCCATTTTTATACATCGATTTTACTCTTTCTTTTCAGTGTTTTCTCTGTTTTTGGACAAACAAGAAAACAATTAGAGGCACAGCGAAAAAAACTAAACAAAGAGATAAAACAGATTAACACCTTACTTTTTAATGAACAGAAGAAAGAAAAAAATGTTCTGGATGATTTAAAAGATATTCATAAAAAAATAGATGTTCGAACTCAATTGATTTTTACCATCAATTCAGAGGCAGCAATTTTATCGAAAGAAATAAGCGTAAATGAAATAGAACTTCAAGATTTAAATAAAAAATTAGTTGCGCTAAAAAAAGACTACTCAGCTATGATTTTTAAATCATACAAAAGTAAATCACAACAAAGTAGAATGATGTTTATACTATCTTCTCAAAGTTTTTATCAAGCATATAAAAGATTAGCGTATTTGAAGCAGTACACTTCTTTCAGAAAAAATCAAGGGAAAGAGATAGAGAATCAGACTAGTGTAGTTCAAAAAATGAACGATTCTTTATTATTTCAAAAGCAATTAAAAGATACTTTGATTTTATCTGAAAAACAGCAGAAACAGCAAATAGAAGTTGATAAAAAGAATCAAGAAAAATTATTAACAGCAATTAAGAAAAAAGGAAGTAAGTACAAGAGAACTTTACAAAATAAAATTAAAGCAGAAAAAAAAGTTACCGCTAAGATCGATAAAAAAATCCGCGAAGAAATTGCAAGAGCAAATAGAATTGCGAGAGAAAAATTAAAAAACAAACCCAAAAAGATTGTTAAAAACGAGTTTATCTTGAGTCCGGAGGCAAAAGCTTTGGCGGTAAAATTTGAGATGAATAAAGGTCAATTACCTTGGCCCGTAGATGAGGGAATTGTGGTTAGGAAGTTTGGTAAACAGCCTCATCCTTCATTTCCAGGGATTTCAGTAAACGGAACAGGTCTTCATATAGTTACTAAACAGGGGAAAGATGCTGAAGCTATTTTTAAGGGTACTGTGCTCAATGTTTTAGTAAGTCCTGAGGGTAGAAAAAATGTATTAATACAACACGGAAATTATATTTCATCTTATAATAATCTAGAGAACACCTATGTTGAAAAAGGCGATCGTATTTTAACAGGTCAAAAAATCGGTCAAATTTTTACAGACAAAGTCTCTAAAAAAACGAAATTAATTTTTGTATTGTTTAAAAATACAACACGTTTAAATCCTTCTAGTTGGATCTTAAAAAGATAATTTAATTTTGTTCAGTTTTTTCTTACTGCGATAAGAGGCATTAATATCTATTTTAACACGATTTTTTTATTTACTAACAGCAACGAAAAACCGAGGCTCTAATTTTAGAATTTCAGGATAAAAAAAGTTTAGTTAAAAAGTGCTTTTAAAGCAGTAGCATTACTTGGCGCTAACTTACCTGCTAAGACTAAACTTAATTGTTTTCGTCTAAGAGCTCCTTCAAAGCGCTCTTTTTCTAACTCGGTTTCTGGAATAATTTGAGGAATTGCTACTGGTTTTCCAGTTTCATCAACAGCAACAAAGGTGTAAATGCCTTCATTTACCTTCGTTCTAGATCTAGATTGCCTATCTTCAATCCATACATCTACATAAATTTCCATAGAAGAATTAAAAGCTCGAGAAACTTTTGCTTCTATAGTTACAACACTTCCTACAGGAACAGATTTATTAAAAGCAACATGATTTACAGAGGCAGTAACTACAATTCTTCTTGAATGTCTTCTTGCGGCAATACTGCAGGCTCTATCCATCCTTGCTAATAGTTCACCTCCAAAAAGGTTGTCTAAGTAATTTGTTTCGCCGGGTAAAACTAAGTCAGTAAGAACTGTTAAAGACTCTTTTGAATTTTTTGCTTCCATCGAAATATTTTTTAGTAAAGATAGCAATCACTTTTTTAAAAAAAAAGAAGTTAGAAAAAGAGGAAGAAAATTTGAATTAGTTCCCTTTTTTAATCAACAACCAAGCATCTTTAGAAATAGTCTTTCGAATCTTGTACAGATCGTTAGTTGCTTCATTTCGGGTAGAATAACTATTGAAAGAGACTTGAGTCAGCCCCCATTTGTTAGTCCCTATTATTTTAGAGTCAAACCCTTTCGCTTTTAATTGTTTTACTTTGTTTTTTGCATTTTCTTTAAATTGAAAAGCACCTGCAATAAGATGAAAATGTTTTGCTTCTTCTTTACTAACAGTTAAACTAATAGTTGGTAATGGGTTAGAAATTACAAAAGTAGCAGACTGTATTTTCTTTTGAATTGCTTTTTCTTGGTTTGCAAAAACTTCGCTTTGTTGATTGTTTTGATATCTGTTAAGACCTGTAATGCCCATTGTTAATAAAATTGCAGCTGCTGCGGCGTATTTTATAAAAGCAGGAATCTTTTTATGATTCTCTTTTTCTTGAACAGGAATCAAAGGTTTAAGTTGTTCTTTATATCTTATAATTGCAGGAGATTCCATTGTTTTTAAACCAAAAGATTCAGTCAAATAATTAACCTGGTTATTAGGTTCAAAAATTATTTTTTTATCCTCTGTTAAAGACAAACTACCAAGGTTTTCAATCTTTACAGATTTAGACTGCAACTCATTTTTCCATCTGATAACAGACAAGGAGATTGCTGTAGATGCCTTTTCAAAAGAAATGTTCTCGGAAGAAGCAATATAGTTTGCTAATAAACCATCATTATGTTTGAGAAGATTGTTAAATGTAACTTGTTTTGTTGGTGGACTAAACGTGTGTGTAAATTTGTTCACTTTTGCACCAATTCTATTGGTTATAAATCCACCAAAATCTGGCACAATTACACAATCATATCTGTATAATAAATCATTAATGTAGTTTGCTAAAATCATCCTAACAAAGATAAAAATTTTGATGTTTTATGAAAAAGTTTCTTTTGTTTTTTATCAACAATTATTTTATACCTTGGTATTCAAATTGTTATGAAATTGGAAGAAGACAAACTATTGGCTATTTTGCGATTGCAAAAATGTAAGTTTATTGGTGATATTTTAGCTAAAAAGCTCATTGTAAGTGTTGGTGATGTTGCCCAAATTTTTAAAGAAAAGTCTCGAGTTTTGTCAAAAATAAACGGAATAGGAACCCATGTTTTAAGCCATCTTTTTGACAAAAAAAATATTGAATTTGCATTACAAGAACTCAAATATATTCAAGAAAATAAGATTTCTTATTCTTATTTTTTAGACGACGATTATCCCAAAAATTTACAACATTCTGTAGACGGTCCAATATTATTTTTTAAAGATGGAAATATAGATTTTTCTAATAACAGGATTATTTCGGTTGTTGGCACTAGAAATATAAGCTCTTATGGACGCGATTTTTGTAATGAATTGATCAAAGATCTTTCAGCGTTCAATCCAATAATTGTTAGTGGTTTTGCCTATGGTGTTGATATTTGTGCGCACAAAGCTGCCATAAAAAACAACTTACAAACGATTGCTGTTTTAGCTCACGGCTTTGAACATATATATCCGAAATTTCACAAAAAATACATACATCAAGTAAATGAAAACGGAGGGTTTTTATCGGAATTTTGGCACGATGAAACTCCGTTAAGAGAAAATTTCTTAAAAAGAAACAGAATAGTTGCAGGGATTTCTAAAGCAACTGTTGTTATTGAGTCTGCGGTAAAAGGAGGGTCTTTAGTCACCGCAGATATTGCCAATTCTTATGATAGAGATGTATTTGCCGTTCCTGGTAGAACTTCAGATATTTATAGTAGAGGATGTAATAATCTCATTAAAAACAACAAAGCACATTTATTAAATTCAGCATCAGATATTGTAAAAATGTTGAATTGGGATATTCAAGAGAAACCGAAGTCTATTCAAAAACAATTAGTTATTAATTTGAATGAAAACGAGCAAAAAATATATGATTTTCTTCATCAAAAAGGACCACAATTGTTAGATGTTATTTCATTGGAATGCAATATTGCTATTTTTCAATTATCCTCCATTTTATTGCAAATGGAATTAAAAGGAGTTACAAAACCTTTGCCAGGAAAGCTGTTTGAATTGATTTAATGTATAAATGAATTCTTTTCACCTACTCAAGAAAGTTATTATTCTTTCAAGAAAAGTAACTTGATAAAAATGTATAGATTCTTTTGATAAAATGAAATTAGAAAGATTCTTTTATTTATGCCTATTTTTGAGGAAAATCAATACAAAAGATGGCAGTAGAAAAAAAATTGATGTCTAAAAAAAAACCAACATTTCCTATTAATGAAATGCTTGAAAAGTATTTGATAAAATACAATAGAAACATAAAAATACCTATTTTTTATGACGATTTAATGCGCTTTCAGGGCTCTGTTATTGTGTATGATAGAAATGATGAGGACACTTTGTGGATAAGAACCTATTATTCTGAATATGATAGAGAAGAGATTGATAGGAGTCTAAAAAAAATATATACAATGCTACATTCAGACGGGAGTGATGAAACCATTCCGTTTTTAAATGTAGACGCTATTGATTATTGTACGTTTGGCAATTCAAAACCATTCCGTATTAAAATTAGAAATATTCTAAATGATAATTACACTTATTTTTATGTAAAAAAAGCAGATGCTTCTCGTATTTATGGTTTAGAATTAGAGCATATTCTTTCGCCACATAATATGAATTTTTTAGTGCACAAAGAAACCTTAATTGAAGAGCATATTGCAGGAATTCCTGGTGATGATTTTATCAAAGATTTCTTACCAAAATGCTCAGAATCAGAAAAATCTCAAATAGCAAAAGAATTTGTAAAATTTAAAGAACGTTGTTTAGTTCGATTGCTTGGAGACATGCGTTCTTACAATTATGTAATTATTCCAACACATGATTTTGATCAAATTATCTATAAAATTAGAGCCATTGATTTCGATCAACAATCTTTTGAAGGAAATTTAAAAGTCTACAACCTACAATTCCTGAGAGAAAATTTTAAAATAATAGAAATGATAGGAAAAAAATTAGACAATACTTCTATTAACCAGTATAAGATCGAAGAGCGTTCTTTTATGGCAAAGAGAATGATTACATTTCCAAGAAGAACAGCTCGTTTAATAAAATGCATTAAAAATGATACAATTTCTTTCCCTAGAAACGTACTTCTCCTAAAAAAACATCTCATAAAATACGTTGGAGATGTTAAGTTTAAAGAGTGTGAAAATATGGGAGAAATTTTAGAAACAATTTTAGCATTTGTAAAACGGAATTATTTAGACATTAGTGATAAAAAATTGTTTTAAGTATTATTTTTACTTCTAATACTTTCAATTACAACTGTAAGTAAAATTAAACTACCACCAATATAAGTATTCAAACTTGGTACCTCACCCACAAAAATATAAGCGATAATCACCCCGAAAATAGGTTGAATACTACTAATAATACTAGCAGTAGAAACAGAGAAGTGTTTTAAAGAATTTAGGATCATTGTATGACCAATAACTGTTGTTAATAATGCGACTAACAATACTAGTGGAAGTTGACTTTCTAAGTTTGAAAAATCACTAAAAAATAGCACAGGAATTAATAATACAGAAACAATCATCATTTGGTGAAACATTAGCATGCTACCGTTGTATTTTTTGACGTGTTTTTTTATGGTAAGATTTCTCAGGGCATAGCAGAAAGCAGAAAAAATACCACATAGAATTCCTTTTAAATACTTATTTTCCAAAGAAAAATCTGGTACAAGCATATACACTCCAATTAAAACCAAAAATGCAAGAAAAATATGAGTAGAGTTTAGTTTTTGCTTTGAAAAAAAAGGGGCTAATAAGGTAGTAATTGCAGGGAAGGTGAACAGAGACAACATGCCAATTGCCACATTAGAAAGTTTTAGTGCATAAAAATAACTGATCCAATGGCATGCCATAAAAAAACCACTTATTACAAATGATATTCCATCTTTTTTTGAATCAATTTTTAATTTTATTTTTTTAAAACGGCAAAATATATAAATAAAAAGAGCAGATAAAAAAGCCCGACATAAGATAATTACTTCAGGTGTTAACGCAATGTATTTTCCTAAAACGCCAGAAGTACTTATAAAAAATGTTGCTAACAGTAAAAATGACAGGTTTTTTACATGTAAATTCTTCATTTTAGTGACTTAAAAAAGAAAGTGTTTAAAAAAATTATCTCCATTCTAAAGTTTCTATTAGATGAAAGATATCCTCTTTAATATAGCTGACTGCAGGTAAAATAGAGTCGTAGTTTGGTTTTGTATAAAAATATAAAGAGCCTTTTATAAAGTTTTTTGTACTATCAGTGATGTGAAACTGAATTTGAGAAGCAGCATTTCCAGTAATTTCATAAAAACTACCAAAGACTCTTTTCTTCGGATAAACAAAATCTTTTGGGATAATTTGATCAGCTTTTAAAGTGTGTTTAAAAACTAATTTTTCTGCTTCTGTTAGGAGTTCTTTTAAGTTCTTATGAACGGGTCTGTATGTAATATTTATTGATGCATTTAAGTTTGGATATCTAATTTTTAACCAATCATTAGGTTCATTAATAACAGAGGTATTTTTTAAAACTTCAAAAAAATAAGGTTTTTTTAAGGGGAACTTCTTATAAGATTTTTTAGGGTATATTAAACTTAAATATGCTTTAGGTTTTGGTAAAACATCTTTTTTACAGGAAATAAAAATAAGAGTGAATATGAATAGAAATAGATTACGCATTTTTAGTTACTTTAATTTGTTTAATGCGTTTTTTATCCAGTGCTTCAATGGTAAATGTATACTTATCAAAGTGTATTTTTTCATTTTTTTTTGGAAATTTTCCTGAAATTTCTAGTATAAATCCGGCAATGGTTTCGCTCTCTCCTTTTTCTTCTTCAAAAAATGCTTCATCTTCATCACCTATAACTTTACAGAAATCTTTGATGGTTGTTTTGCCCTCAAAAATATAATTCTTATCATCTATTCTAGAATAGAACAAATCATCATCATCAAATTCATCATTAATATCTCCAACAATTTCTTCAATGACATCTTCTAAGGTCACCAATCCGCTTGTGCCGCCATATTCATCTACTACGATTGCCAAATGATTTTTCTTTTCTTTAAAATCACTTAATAAATCATCTAATTTTTTGTTTTCTGGCACAAAAAAAGGTTTGCGAAGTAATTCTACCCATTTGAAAGATGTCTTATCTAAATGGGCTAGTAAGTCTTTTGCATATAAAACACCAATAATAGTATCAATATTATCTTTGTAAACGGGGTTTCTAGAATACCCATTTTTTAAAATTTTATCTAATACAGCTTCATAGGTTTCGTCATCAGAAAGTGCAAAAATGTCTATGCGAGGCTTCATAATTTGGACGGTCTCCGTGTTTCCAAAAGTAACAATGCCTTCTAATATTTTTTGCTCGTCTTTTGTAGTTGCTCCCTCTGATGTTAACTCCAATGCTTGTGATAAAGTTTCTACAGAAAAGGTGGAGTTTTTACTTCCAAATCTCTTTTCAATCCATTTTGTTAAGGTGATTAAAGGCAAGCTAAACGGAGTTAATAAGATGCTTGTGAAATGAATGCATTTAGACATTCTTTTAGAAAATTGAAGTGCATTTCTAGAAGCGTAGACTTTTGGTAAAACTTCGCCAAATAAAAGAATTAAAAAAGTTACAAGAACAATTTCTATAAAAAAACGTATCGGATAACTAAAGAAATATAAATTTATTTTTTTATTGAAAGTGCCAAATAATGTTTCTGCCAAAGAAGCAAATAACAAAACAATTAAAATATTTATAAAGTTGTTTGTTATTAAAATAGTGGCTAATAATTTTCTAGGTTTTTGCAATAAATTGACAACAATATTTTCTTCTTTTCTGTTTTTAGGAAGGTCGTTTAAATCTGCTTTGGAAAGTGAGAAAAAAGCGACTTCTGTTCCCGAAATTAATGCGGAACAGATTAGTAAAACTAGCAATGCAAAAGCATTAAATGTGGTTAGGAAATCTATTGAGGCAAAAAATAAAAATTCAGGATCTGGGCCCAAGTGCTGTAATTATAAATTATTAAAAAGGTAAATCATCATTTTCTTCTGTTGCAACCGATTTTGGTTTGGTAGAAGAGTTTTGGATGTTTGCGGTAGAATTGTTCGAGTTTTCAGCATTTTTTTTAGTCGATAAAAAGGTCATTTCATTTACTTGAACTTCTGTAGAATAACGTTTTACTCCATCTTGCTCCCATTGACGATTTTTTAACTTTCCTTCAACATATACTTTGTCTCCCTTGCTTAGATATTTTTCACAAATTTCTGCTAATTTATTTCGAACAACGATATTGTGCCAATCTGTTGTTGTCACTTTTTCTCCAGTAGTCTTATTGGTATAACTTTCGCTGGTAGCTATTGGAAATCTTCCTACACTATTTTTATCATCAAAATAATGCATTTTAACATCATCTCCCAAATTACCAATTAAAATTACTTTATTTATTGTTCCTGCCATAAATTTTATATTTATATATCAAAAGTACTAAAAATATCAATTACTTTTTTGTTGAAAAAGCTTCTAAAAAATTTGCAATCAAAACAGGAACTGGATATTTTTCTATTTCAGCCCATTTAATTTTTATTTCCTGAGAATTTTCAGTTTCAATAATCCAGAACTTTGTACTGATATGTTGATGTGATAATTTGTGCACAATTTCCTTTTTGTTAAATAGCGAAATAGAACTGTTAAAAGGAAATAAATTTACAAACTCATCTTTTGAAATAAGCTCATTTATAGAAATGTTTTTGTTGGTTTCAATTAAAGGGAATTGATACAGACCTTGCCAAATTCCTTTTCCTTTTCTTTCAGACAATATTGTCTTACCATCACTGGTGACTATAACGAGATAATTAAAATATCTTTTTTTAACTTTTACTTTCTTTTCTTTTACGGGAAGTTCTTTTATTCGATTCTGTTCAAGAGCAACGCAGCTTTCAGAAAATGGGCAAGAACTGCATGAAGGATTTTGAGGCTTGCAGTGAAGTGCACCAAAATCCATAATAGCTTGATTAAAAGTTCCTGGTTGAGTTTCGTCAATTAATACCTGTGCCAGTGCTTTAAACTCTTTAATGCCCAAAGATGAATTAATAGGTGTTTTAATTCCAAAATAGCGAGAAAGCACTCTGTATACGTTTCCGTCAACAACGGCTGTAGGTTCATTAAAACAAATAGATGAAATTGCAGAAGCTGTATAGTCTCCAATTCCTTTTAGTTTTATAATTTCATTAAAAGTAGCCGGAAATACACCATTCAATTCGGTTGCAATATATTTTGCAGTAAAATGAAGATTTCTAGCTCTCGAATAATATCCAAGACCTTGCCACATTTTTAAAACGGTACTTTCATTTGCTTTTGCGAGCTCAAAAATAGAAGGAAAAGCTTCTGTAAATTTTTTATAATAAGACAAACCTTGAGCAACTCTTGTTTGTTGCAACACGATTTCTGATAACCAAATAAAATAAGGGTTTTTGGTTTCACGCCAGGGTAATTTTCTATTGTTTTTTAAGTACCAGTGTATTAATGCGTTAGAAAAAATCATTTTTTAAGAATAGAATTGCAATATTACATTTTATAATTCAAATAATTTTAGGTATTATTATTTTTGGAGTAGATTAATTATCATATATTTGCATCCGCATTTTTGGAATTAAATTAATAAAAATATAGTAAAAATAGAGACATGACGAAAGCAGATATCGTATCAAAAATTTCAGACAAATCAGGGATCGAAAAAACAGACGTATTAGCAACTGTTGAAGCTTTCATGACTGAAGTTAAAGATGCATTAGAAAATGGCGATAACGTTTATTTAAGGGGTTTTGGTAGTTTTATTATCAAAACAAGAGCAGAAAAAACTGGTAGAAATATTTCTAAGAATACTACTATCAAGATTCCTGCTCACAATATACCAGCTTTTAAACCAGCGAAAACTTTTACCGAAGGCGTAAAAAGTAAAGTAGCAGTTAAGTAAATAAAACATTAATCTAAACCTACAAAAGGGTTTAAAAAACAACAGAACATTATGCCAAGTGGTAAAAAAAGAAAGAGAGCAAAAATCTCTACACACAAAAGAAAGAAAAGGGCTAGAGCAAATAGACACAAGAAAAAGTAAGCATTACCTTACTTTTCGTTTATAATTTAGCGAAAAGACAAAAAGTTCATTGACATAAGAGGTTAAACGAACCTCGCACGGTATTATAAATACCTGACAATATTAACCCATCTACACAATTATGTGTAGTGTTAAAACCAGTTCAGTATGAAAACAGAATTAATAATTCGTTCAAATTCATCTGATATTGATTTTGCCTTATTAAGAGATGGAAAACTTATTGAATTAAATAATGAAACTAGTGACAACAAATTTTCTGTTGGCGATATTTTTTTAGCCAAAATAGGAAAAG
>Ga0209603_1000563_pt1 | contig 44418 bp, 32 predicted proteins | sample COGITO_mtgs_1206_FD_184812 | JGI IMG/M metagenome (GOLD analysis project Ga0209603, IMG submission 184812) | Pelagic marine microbial communities from North Sea - COGITO_mtgs_120607 (SPAdes) (version 2) | ecosystem: Environmental > Aquatic > Marine > Epipelagic ...
CAGCACCGCCACCTTCAGCCAATACTTTCGTAATCGCGGCCGTAAGGGTCGTCTTGCCGTGGTCCACGTGACCAATCGTGCCAATGTTACAATGCGGTTTTGTCCGCTCAAACTTTTCCTTCGACATGTCGTTCCTCGTTCGGTTAGGGGCTCGGCCCCGTTTTAAATTTCGTTTCGCCCAACCCTTGTCAGACTGGAGCGGGTGAAGGGAATCGAACCCTCATCTTCAGCTTGGAAGGCTGTTGCTCGACCATTGAGCTACACCCGCCTCTTAATCACTCTCAACCACGCACTTATCCCCCATGGATAAGCAAATGGTGGGGGGAGTTGGATTCGAACCAACGTAGGCATAGCCAACGGGTTTACAGCCCGTCCCCTTTAGCCACTCGGGCATCCCCCCTCCCAAAGGCAAATTGCCCAAAGGTAAAATCCGACGCATACCGAAGCAAACGCTTGATTTTAATACGAAATTAATGCACAAAACACCGTCCGCCAGCCTCATTTTCAACGAAAACAAGTTCAGCGAGGCAATATTTGCACATCAATGTCATCAGCCTTATAAGGAATTGTATGTCCAAGCGCAAGCCCAACCATTTAAGAAATAAAAGAAAAATCACCTCCGAAACTGCGGTGACTTTGCTCTATGGCACGCATGCGGTTCGCGCTGCTTTGGAAAATCCCAAACGACGGGTCAACAAATTATTCGCCACCCAAAATGCCGCCAATGAATTGCAAGCGATTTGCGCCAAACGCAAAATCTCGGCCGAAATTCAAACCAGCGGCGAATTGGCCGCGCTTTTGCCCGCCGATGCCGTGCATCAAGGCATGGTGTTGGATGCCAGCCCGCTGGCGCCCCTCTCGTTAGAGGATGCGGCGGCCTCGGGCAAATTGCTGATTATTCTCGATCAAGTGTCGGACCCGCGCAATGTGGGCGCGATTTTACGCGCGGCCGCCGTGTTTGGCGCCGGCGGCGTGATTGTCACCAAGCGAAACAGCCCACCGCCCGCAGGCACATTGGCTAAAACCGCTGTGGGCGCGCTTGAAGTTATGCCGCTTATCGAAGTCACTAATTTGGCGCGCGCGCTCGAGACGCTGCACAAGGCGGGCTATATGAGCGTCGGCCTCGACGAACACGGCGAGACGCTCATCGAGGACGTATCAAAAGACCGCCCGATTGCGGTGGTCATGGGCGCAGAAGGCCCGGGCCTTCGCCGGCTAACGCGCGAAACCTGCGATATGCTGGCCCGCCTGCCCGTCGCCGAAAGCGCCAGCGGCGAAGCCTTTGCGACGCTGAATGTCGCGACGGCAACCGCGGTGACGCTTTACGCGCTCACCCGCTAAAGCTTATTATGGGCGCCATCGCATAAAACGCCTTTGGCCGAAGCTTTGCAGCCGCAGAAATAAACTTGGCCATCTTTTTCGGCCGTATAGGCCACGGGTTCGAAATCGCTGCCTTGGTGCTTGCCATCGCAAAACGGCTGGCGCGCCGACTTGCCGCAAGAACACCAAAAATAGGTTTTTCCCGCTTTGACCTCGGTTTTATAAGGCGCTTTTTGTGGACATTCGGCTTGGCTCATCTGGCTCTCCTATCACTCGTTACAAGACACTATAGGGACGCGATGACTTGGCGCGCAATAAAAAAGCCCCGCCATTGCGGCGGGGCTTTCTCAATGAGATGTTCGCTTATTGAAGGTTTTCAATAATCGTCCCTCTATTTAGATGTGCGCTTATTGAAGATTTAGATGTGCGCTTATTGAAGGTTTTCAATAATCGTCACATTGGCCATACCACCGCCTTCGCACATGGTTTGCAGGCCGTATTTGCCGCCTTTGCGTTGCAAGGCATTGACCAAAGTCGCCATTAATTTAGTGCCCGAGCCGCCCAGCGGATGACCCAGCGCAATGGCGCCGCCATGCACGTTGAGCTTGTCTTCATCGACACCCAATTCTTTGGCGAAAGCCACTGGAATAGAGCCGAAAGCTTCGTTCACTTCAAACACGTCGATGTCGTCGACCGACAGACCCGCTTTTTCAAGCGCGCGTTTGGTGGCCGGAATGGGGGCTTCCAACATAATCACCGGGTCGTGACCCATCACCGATAGGTGGATGATTTTTGCCAATGGTTTCACGCCCAATTTTTTCAGCCCGTCTTCATTCACAATCATCACGCCCGAAGCGCCATCGCAAATTTGGCTGGCCGAGGCCGCCGTGATGACCCCATCTTCGGCCAAAAGCTTGACGCCAGAGATGCTCTCGAGGCTGGCATCAAAACGGATGCCCTCATCGGTTTTGTGCATTTCCGTATCGCCATCTTCATTGGTGACGGCCACGGGAACAATCTCCGTATCGAAGGCGCCCGCTTGTGTGGCGGCAATGGCGCGCTCGTGGCTGCGATAGGCATAGGCATCGATATCTTCTTTGCTCAGACCATATTTCTTGGCCACCATTTCGGCGCCCACAAATTGACTGAACTGAACATTTGGATAGCGCTCTTGCATGTTCGGGCTGACGTAGAAACCGTGGCCCTCTTTAAACGGCAGCGAGATAGGCAGACCCATGGGCACGCGGCTCATGCTCTCCACGCCAGCTGCGATAACGCAATCCATCGTGCCAGACATAACGGCCTGCGCAGCAAAATGAATGGACTGTTGCGACGACCCGCACTGGCGATCGATCGAGGTGGCTGGCACGCTCTCTGGCAATTTAGAAGCAAGAACCGCATTGCGGCCAATATTGCCGGCTTGCTCACCCGCTTGGCCAACGCAGCCCATGATGACATCTTCTACCGATGCTGGGTCCGCGCCCGTGCGGTCGATGAGGTTATTAATCACCTCGGCCGCCAAATCAGCTGGATGCCAGTCTTTTAATTTACCCTCGCGGCGTCCCCCTGCGGTGCGTGCTGCGGCTACAATATATGCTTCGGCCATTAGGCTCTCCCATTGTTATCAAAAGGTTGAAAATCACTTGGGCACCTTCTTACCAAATGCGGCCGCGCTCCGACAAGTGAAATTTCATTTGCACATTTGCCGCCACCGCTTAACATGGCGACAAATATTTAGAAGGAGAGAAAAATGAAAACGCGCATTACAGAATTATTCGGTATCGAACATCCCATCATCCAAGGCGGCATGCACCATGTGGGCTTTGCGGAAATGGCGGCGGGCGTATCGAACGCTGGTGGCCTGGGCATTATTACCGGCCTCACCCAACGCACACCCAAAGACCTCGCCAATGAAATTGCCCGTTGCAAAGACATGACAGATAAGCCCATCGGCGTAAATTTGACGTTTTTGCCAGGCTTTGCCGACCCTGATTATCCGGGCTATATCGAAGCGATTATCGCCCATGACGTGAAAATTGTGGAAACCGCGGGCCGCAGCCCCGAGCAATATATGCCCATGCTGAAAGACGCTGGCATTAAAGTCATCCATAAGTGCACCAGCGTGCGCCACTCATTGAAAGCCGAAAAAATTGGCTGCGATGCGGTTAGCGTCGATGGTTTCGAATGCGGTGGCCACCCCGGAGAAGACGATATTCCAAACATGATTTTGCTGCCGCGCGCAGCCGAAGAATTGTCCATTCCCTTTGTTGCCTCTGGCGGCATTGGCAATGCCAAGCAACTGGTGGCCGCTTTGGCACTGGGCGCCGATGGCGTGAATATGGGCACACGGTTTATCGCCACCAAAGAAGCCCCCGTCCACCAAAACGTGAAAGACGCGCTTGTCGGGGCCAGCGAGCTGGACACGACTTTAATTATGCGTCCGCTTCGCAATACCGAACGGGTTTTGAAAAATGATGCGGTCAATCGCATTCTCGAAAAAGAGAAATCGCTAGGCGCCGACATTAAAATTAATGACATCATGGATGAAGTGGCTGGCGTCTACCCGAAAATCATGTCGGATGGCGACATGGACTCGGGCGCGTGGAGCTGTGGCATGGTCGCAGGTCTTATCCACGATGTGCCGAGCTGCCATGATTTGATTAGCGGCATGATGAAAGAAGCCGATGAAATTATCTCGAAGCGTTTGAAAGCTTTCGCCGCTTAATCATCCGGCCGCAAAGAATAAGAAAAGCCCCGCTCTTGGAAAAGAGCGGGGCTTTTATGCCAGTATTCGCGCGCCCTTTAAGGTGTCACGATATTAAAGTCTGGGTTGAACTCATCCAGATTGCCAAACACTTTCATCAGCGCCAGCGGGCTGCCGCCAACTTTTACATTGCCTTTGACAATCTCTTTCGGGAAGCTGGTTTTGCCCACGGCCACCTGATTGAAAATGGCACGCGTGAGGGTCAGCGAGGCATCGGGATTTTTCACCTGTTTGTTCGGGATATGATTCAACACGCTATTGTCGAGCGAGAGAACAAATTTCTCTTTCGTATCGGTGAAATCCAAATTGATTTTCACTTCCACATCATCCATCCCTTCGGGGTCAAACCGCACGGCCATGAAGTCTAGGAACATGCCCGTCGGCACAGAGCTGACGACATCTTGGCTGGCGGTGCGAACGCTGCCGCCCAGAACCACGCCTTCGCGCAATTCTTGAGCCCCCGTCAGATAGAAATTGCGCCATGGCCCGCTTTCGGCCTGATAGCCCAATTGCTCATAAGCATCGGCCAAAAGCGCGCGCGCTTGTTTGTGCTTGGGATGCGCGAACACATAATGGTTCAGCAATTCCGATGCCCAACGATAATCGCCCGCCTCGGAAGCCATTTTGGCTTGCCGCAACAGACCATCGGGCCCGCCAGCCAGAGCCATGATTTTGCGGCCCCGCACTTCGGGTTCTTGCGGGTTAAAATTGGCTGGCACGCCATCGAAAAAGCCGAGGTAGAAATTATACACGGCGCGCACATTATGGCTCACAGTGCCGTAATAATCGCGATTGTAAAACTCTTGCGCCAGCGAAGGCGGTAAATCCAACATGTTGGAAATCTCGGTCGACGTATAGCCTTGGTTCATCAAACGCACGGTTTGGTCATGCATGAAACGATACATATCGCGTTGCTTGGAAATATACTCCATACCCGCCTCGCGGCCCCAACGCGGCCAATGGTGCGAACCGAAAACCACATCTGTGCGCTCGCCAAATAGCTCCACCATATCGGTTAGATGACGCGACCAGACCAGCGCATCGCGAATTTTCGCGCCCCGCGGCGTGTAAAGATTATGCATCACGCCATTAACTTCTTCGGCCACGCAAAGCGCTTTGAGGTGCGGCAGATAGAAAACAAATTCAGCCGGCGCCTCAGCGCCAGGTGTCAGCTGAAACTCAACCTCAATGCCGTCGAGGATGAGTTTTTGCCCGGTCTTGGTAATCGTATCGGTGGGCGTCAGCAAAGTGATGGAGCCAAAAGCAACGCTTTTGCCCAGCCCACTATCGATCGCCCCTTGCGGCGTGGCGGGCAGTAAATTGCCGAACATATAGCCCGCCCGACGCCCCATCGCATTGCCTGCAATCACGTTTTCGCTGGATACTTCCTTCACAAAATGCTCCGGCGCGACAAAGCGAATGCGGCCCGAATTTAAATCGGTTTCATTGGCCAAAGCACGAATGCCCGCGAAATGGTCGGCATGGCTATGGGTGGCCAAAATCGCCTTCACCGGACGCTTGCCGAAATGACTATCGACCAGCGCCATGGCGGCTTCCATGGTTTCTGTGGCGGTGAGCGGGTCGACCACAATCCAGCCGGTTTTGCCTTCGATAAAAGTTACATTGGCAAGGTCATAGCCGCGCACTTGATAAATGCCTTTGGTGACTTCAAACAACCCATGAATGGCGTTGAGTTTGGCTTGGCGCCATAGGCTTGGGTTCACCGTATCGGGGCGCGGGCCATCGAGATATTCCATGCCCGTCATATTCCAAACCACACGGCCCGATTTATCTTTAATCACCAAAGCATCTGGCTTGGCCAGCAGACCGCGCGTGGCCAGTTTAAAATCTTCCGTGTTTTCAAACGGCAGGCGCTCCATAATTTTTTCATGCTCTTGCTTGGTTTTGGCACTGGCTGGTTTGCGCTCGAAGTCGGCGCTATGGGCGCTGGTGAGCGTGAAAATGCTGGCCAGCACAAACGCCGGCAAAAATCTATATGTGTGTTTCATCGTCTTCCCCAATTCACGCGGTCCAACTGCCGCGTAGTTCTTTTTTTAAATCACTCACATATCGACCGAAATCGATCTGTATCGTGTGACGTTCACTATTGTAATAATGGCCGAGGTAAAGTTTCTCGTCGGATTCTATTTGTTTTTCCATCGCCGCGTCGTCTGGCATATTATAGGTTTCCGTCAAAACGGCCGCCACGAATTTAGATTGCTGTTCCGCAAGGTTTACCAAAGTGGGTAGCGGTTGCGCCAGTCCCATGAAAAATAAATTGCGCCACCCCGGCTTTACCATACGCCGATAAAGCGGAAACCGATTGGCATCCACCGATAAATCATTCTGCTGCAAAAACGGAAACGAAATGCGATAGCCCGTCGCCCAAATAATCATATCTATGGGCTCGCGCGTGCCATCGGTAAATTGCACCGCGTCGCCATCCAGCCGCTCGATGCCCGGTTTCACATGAATATCGCCGCAGCCCAGGCGCGTCAGAAACTCGCCCGAAACCGAAGGATGCGCCGTCAGCACATCGTGGTCTGGCTTGGGCAGGCCATATTGCTCTGGATTGCCAATGGCTTTTTCAATGACGCGTTGACCCAGCCAACGGCCAAGGGCGGGCGGCATCCAACTTGGCATGACGGCTTTATCGGCTGGCTCGCCGTTCAGATATTTCGGCAAAACCCAAACCCCGCGCCGCGCCGACACGAAACATTTTTTGGCCATCGGGCGCTGCGAAACTTCTGAGGCAATATCCATCGCCGAATTGCCGACGCCGACCACTAGAATGTTTTTGCCACGCACATCATGCGGCTCGAAAGGCGAGTCATAGTCGTGCGAGTGTATTTGAATGCCGTTGAAATTATCGCCATATTCATGCGGGGTTTTGGCGTCCCAATGGTGACCATTGGCCACCACTAAAGCGCCATAGCTGCGGGTCTCGCCCGTGCTCAGCGTGACTTGCCATAGGCCGTTTTCGTCGCGGCGGGCATCGTCTACCGAAGTGTTGAAAGTAATGTTTTGGCGCAAATCGAAATGGTCGACATAATCGTTGAAATATTGAAACAACTGGCTGTGATGGGGAAAGTCGGGCCAGTCTTCTGGCACGGCGAAATCTTCGAACGCGAGGCGGAATTTCGAGGTATCAATATGCAAAGATTGATAGCACGCCGACTTGCCATTGGGGTTTTTATGATACCAATTGCCGCCGATATTATCGGACATCTCAAACTGGTCATATTCTAGACCCGCCTTCTTCAGCCGTTTGGCCGTGGTGAAACCAGAGCACCCGGCGCCGACAATGCATATTTTCGAATTCAGTTTTAGCTCTTCCAACAGTCTACCCCCGCTCTTCATGGCCCTAGAATACACAAGACGGTTTTCAATTCCACCCGTTCTATGGTTTCTCCGCAGCGGGCGGAAAAGCGTGTTCTTGTTCGCCCTCGAGATAAAGCGGGTATTTTTGCATCACGCGCAGAAAACCCGGCCAGTCTAAAAACCGCACCAGCCAGTCGCGCACTTTGGCGAAAGGGAGATGTTCGTCGAACCAATTTATATCGGCGATGCGAAATTGCCGGACGAAAGGCAGCAAGGCGACATCCGTATAGGCGGGCGCGGGCCCACCCAACCAATCGCTGGTTAGCTGTGCCTCTAGCGGTGCCAGCAAGCGCACGCAATAGTCGCGTTGTTGGGTCACATCCACGGCTTCTTCGGGGTAGCGGGTGGCATATTTATAGCGGTCTAAGTGGTGCTTGAAATCTGTGTCGAAATGGTCGATGAGGGCGTCGTCTTTATGTTGGCGCCAATTTAGCGGGTCGTTTTGGTCCAGCGCCCAATCCATTACGGCGCGGCTTTCGTCGATCACTTGCCCGCCAGGCAGGTGCAATACGGGCACCGTGCCTTTGGGCGAAAGGGCCAGCATGGCTTCGGGTTTATCGCGCAAGATAATCTCGCGCAGGCGCACGGGCACTTCGGCGGCGGCCAGCGCCATTCGGGCGCGCATCGCATAGGGGCAGCGACGGAAACTATAGAGTTGGGGGAGCTCAGTCATTGGCCTGACCGATGTGGGCTTGGCCGCGCGCGCGGGCTAATTTAATTTGCTTTTGGCGCTCGCGAAAGCGCAAGCGGTCGGCTTCGGAATGGGTGTCGATGCAATGTTCGCAAGAGATGCCGGCCTCATAGGCGGGGTGTTGTTTTTGCGCTTGAGTGAGGGGCATTCGGCAGCCGTGGCACAGGTCGTAATCGCCTTCTTCGAGCCCGTGTTTCACGCTCACGCGTTGGTCGAAGACGAAGCAATCGCCGTCCCATTTGCTTTCTGTTTCGGCCATGGTTTCAAGATATTTCAAAATCCCGCCTTCGAGGTGGAAAATATTTTCAAAGCCTTGGCCGACCAGATAGGCGGTGGCTTTTTCGCAGCGAATGCCGCCGGTGCAAAACATAGCGATATTCTTTGGTTTTTCGGCTTCGTCTAATTGGGCCAAATAGCCATCCACCCATTCGGGGAAATCTCGGAACGAGTTGGTTTTCGGGTCTATCGCGCCCTCGAAAGTGCCGATGGCGACTTCATAGGCGTTGCGGGTATCGATGACCAAAGTATCGGGGTCGCTAATCAGCTGGTTCCAATTTTCGGGCGAAACATAGGCGCCCACATCGCCGACGGGGTCGATATCGGGTTGGCCCATGGAGACGATTTCTTTTTTCAGGCGCACTTTCATACGGTGGAAATTGGCTTCGGAGGCGAAGCTGAATTTCGGGGTGATATCGGCCAAACGGGCATCGGCGGCGAAAGCTTGCATCAGGGCTTCAAGGGCGGTTTGGGAGCCGCAGACAGTGCCATTAATGCCTTCGGGGGCGAGCAAAATCGTGCCTAAAACGCCCGCGCGGCGGCAATGGGTTTGCAAAATCGGGCGCACGGCCTCGAAGTCGTCGAGGCGGACGAATTTATAAAATGCCGCGACGATAAAAGGCGTCTCGGCCGGCGCGGTGGGCACCGCTATGGGAGAGGTCATGCTCATGGGGGGAATGTGCAAGAAATCGGCACGGATTTCAATTGTCTTTGCTGGGGGGGGGGCGTGACTAAGGTTTGAAGCAAGAAGAGAACATCCTGCAAAAGGAGCGGAAAATGGATGATGACGAGAAACCAGAATTAACGGCGGAAGAGCGGGCAGAGCTTGAATCAAAAATTGAAGAGATGACGGCTCGCATAGAAGCTGATGCAGAAGATGCAAAAGCCTATAATAACCGCGGCGTTGCCTTTGCTCGCTTGAAACAATACGAAACAGCAATTTCTGATTATGACAAGGCGATTAAAATCAAGCCAGATTATGCCAATGCCTTTTACAATCGCGGCATTGCCTATGCTGTTTTGGAACAATACGAAACAGCAATTGCTGATTATGACAAAGCGATTGACCTAAACCCAAAAAATGCAGCTGCCTATAACAATCGCGGCACTGCCTATGTAGACTTAGAACAATACGAAACAGCAATTGCGAATTATGACAAAGCGATTGAAATCGAGCCAGATTATGCCGAGGCCTTTAGTAATAAAGTCATAGCATATTTGAGCTTGGGACAATACGAAAAAGCAATTACCGATTTTAATAAGGCAATCAAAATCGACCCCCAAAATATGAGCCACATACACAATCGCACCGCAGCGTTAGCTTTTAAAATCTCTGAACAAGAGCGTGTGATAATGTCAGCGCGTCTTGAAAAGGAGTACAAGAAAAAGTACGACAAAGAATTAAAAAAAGCAGAAGAAAGATTTAGTAAAAATCTGAAAAACAACGCAGAATACCTGCGAGAGAAAATAGACCAGCATGGAAAAAGCGTTTTCTGTTTCAGCTTCCTTCAGTTTGTCATGCTTGCTGTTTGGTTTTCAGGTGTGGGCGTATATTTCTGGTGGGTGTTTAAAAACTTTTCGGGAAATTTATTCTCAGCATCCAATTTTCTGCCTTACGCTTCGTTAGCCATATTTGGCTCGACGCCTATTATTTGGTTTATAAGAGTAATATCTCAGAACATTCTAGAAGCCAAAAGCCTTAAAGAAGATGCCTCGCGTCGATTATTTCTAGAGAATAATTTAGTACGTCTCGTAGCTGGCAATGAAGAAGAACAAGAAGTGCGCCAAGAAATGATGTTGCAATACTATCAAAGCTGGCAGCACAATTCCCCTGTTGAGATATTGTTGCAGCTCAATGCAAGGCGCATTGGCCCAGAGACATTTTTCGACCGCATTCTTCCGCCTGCCTCGAAAATAGACGATAAATAGCCTCCTCTTCAAACAGCCCCCCAACGTCCAACGGCGTAAGCTGTTGGCGACCCGTTTTGGTGGGCGGGGACAAGCGACGCCAACTTGTTGGCTTGGAGCGCGCGCTGGCTTAGGGCGCAGCCCTGAGCAAGCGCTTTAACCAAGCTTCTACCAAAATAGAAAACAACCGAAGCTAAAAACAAAATCGTTTTAGCTTCTGGCCGTCTCCGCGGTTTTACTACGCAAAACCGCTCCGCTTGGAGAAAGCGGGCTGGGCTTTCCTTTCAGGAAAGCGAGCCCTTCTAATCCGTCTCCGCGGTTTTACTGCGCAAAACCGCTCCGCTTGGAGAAGGCGCACCGGGCTTGCCCTGCGGGCAAGCGGGTGCTTTTACTCAAAACCCCACCGCCCTATCGTCTTCCCCGCGGCTGGCATCTGCTGCACCTTCCAGCGTGCCGTCTTCTTGCACCACAATCGCCTCTACCCGACCCAGCGCATATTTGAAATGCGGCCACGGGTAAAGCTTGTGCTGGCGCGCCAGAAGCCCACGCATATTGGCGACGCTCATCGCGCCTTTTTCTAGCATCACGAAATCGGGTTGCCATTGGCTGTGGCTTTTTCTGGCGTGAACGGCTTGTTGCGCCGTCATCTCAAAATCAATGAGGTTCAGCAGGGTTTGAAACACCGAGGTGATAATTGTCGCGCCGCCCGGCGTGCCGAGCACGATTTTTAACGCGCCATCTTTTTCTACGATGGTCGGCGTCATGGAGGACAACATGCGCTTGCCGGGCGCAATGGCGTTTTTATCGCCGCCCACCAGGCCGAATTGATTGGCGTGGCCGGGTTTGATGGAAAAATCATCCATCTCATTATTGAGGAAAAACCCACCGCCCTGCACCACCACTTTGGCCCCGAAATTGCCGTTTAATGTGGTGGTGATGGCCACCGCATTGCCCTGCGGGTCGATGATGGAGAAATGCGTCGTCTCCACGCTTTCAATGGCCTGCACAAGCCCCGGTTTTACTTGCTCGCTGGGAGTTTTGACGTCGGGGGAAATATCTCCATTGCGCGCCGCGATATAGGCTTTATCGGTGAGGCCTGCAATGTCGACCAAGACGAAATCTGTGTCGCCCATATGGATGGCGCGGTCGGCATAGACGCGGCGTTCTAGCTCCGTCATCAGGTGGATATGCGCCGCCGAATTATGCCCCATCGCTGCAATATCATGCGCCTCCGCGCCCTGCAAAAGCTGCGCCAGCGCCACCCCGCCAGACGACGGCGGCGGCATGGAGATAATCTTATGGCCGCGATAGGCAACCTCTATCGGCTGGCGCCAAACGACGCGATAGGCGGCTAAATCTTCTAGGTTGAGGAGCCCGCCGCCCGCCAGCATTTCATCGGCGATTAAATGCGCCGTTTCGCCTTGGTAAAACCCCGCGCGGCCTTGCGTCGCGATGCGGGCTAAGGTGCGGGCTAAATCTGGCAAAGCAATTTCATCGCCCGCCGCCCAAGCGCCATCTGGGTGTACCACGGCGGGGGAGAAGCGGTTTACCTCGCGGAAATCTTTTTGGTAGCGGTTGAACATACGCGCCGCTTTGGGCGTGAGCGAAAAGCCGTTTTGCGCCAGATGAATGCTGGGGCGCACGAGCGCATCCCACGGTTTGGAGCCAAAACGCTCGTGCAAAGCCGCCATGCCCGCCACGCTGCCCGGCACGCCCACGGCAAAATGACCCTTCAGGCTCAACCCTTTAATCACCTCGCCTTGGTCGTCTAAATACATGTCTCGGCTGGCTTTTAGGGGCGCGCGTTCGCGAAAATCTAGCGCCCCGCGCTGGCCATCGGCCAAGCGATAGACCATAAAGCCGCCGCCACCAATATTGCCCGCCTGCTGATAGACCACGCTTAAGGCGAAGTTGACCGCCACCGCCGCATCAAACGCATTGCCGCCCCCGCGCAGCACATCGCGGCCAATTTCAGAGGCCAGAAAATGCGCCGAGACCACCATCGCCTTTTCGCCCGTAACGCCAGCTGGCGCCAAGCGCCAATGGTGCGCCACGTGGATATATTGGATATGTAAAAACGGGCCGATGAGCAATAGGCCCACCATGGCGACAATCGCCCACGCGGGTTGCTTTGCCGAAGCTGGGTTTGGCGCAGGGGTATTTGGCATGGTTCGGCATCCTTCGAGCATTCGGGCATTCGGGCATTCGGGCGGTTTATGTTGCCTTCAGCTTAAGGATAATTAGCCGCCTCGCTAGTGAAAACCGCATCTGTGACTTGTAAGACAAGAAATTGCCCTCTAGAGTTTAGCCCCTAAAGGGAGATTATCATGAGTGCTGCCGAACCAATTTTATCCGAAGACCCTAAACCGGGCCACCAAAAATATACGCGTCTGTTTACGCCGCTAGAGCTGGGCCATACTGTGCTGAAAAATCGCTCGATTATGGGTTCCATGCATACCGGACTGGAAGAACAATCCGACGGCTTTGAGCGCATGGCCGCCTATTATGCCGAGCGCGCGGCTGGCGGCGTGGGCATGATTATCACCGGCGGCATTGCCCCCAATGAAGAAGGCGGCATGGTGCTGCAAGATAAACATGGGCAGAAAGTTTTCGCCGCTTCCAAATTATCCAATGAGGCCGAAGCCGATGGCCATCGCTTGGTTACCGATGCGGTGCATGCGGCGGCACCCGATTGCAAGATGGTGATGCAGATTTTGCACATGGGGCCTTTGGCCGCCAATGATGCGCCGGTTGCGCCCTCGCCCATTAAATCTCGTATTTCGCGCACGCCGCCGCTGGAGCTGGACGCGCAAGGGTTGGAAAAACAAATCGCCGACCACGCCGAATGCGCCCGCCTCGCCAAACACGCGGGCTATGATGGCGTTGAGATTATCGGCTCGGCTGGCTATTTGCTATCGACGTTTTTGGTAGAAAAAACCAATCAACGCACCGACGCCTATGGTGGCTCTTACGAAAACCGGATGCGCTTTCCGCTGGAAGTGGTACGCCGGGTTCGCGAAGCCGTGGGCGAAGATTTTATCGTCGTCTTCCGCATCGCTGCCATGGATATGCTGCAAGGCGGCATGAGCTGGGAGGAAGTGGCGCAATTATCGAAAGAGCTAGAAAAAGCTGGCACTAGCATTATTTCCACGCATTTTACCTGGCATGAAAGCGCCGTGCCGACCATTGCCACTATGGTGCCACGCGCCGCCTTTACCTCGGTTACCGCCCGTGTGCGCAAGGAAGTGTCGATACCCGTTATTACCACTAACCGCATCAACATGCCGCAAGTGGCCGAAGATGTTCTGGCGCGCGGCGATGCTGACCTTGTGTCTATGGCGCGCCCGATGTTGGCCGATAGCCAATTTATGGCCAAAGCGGCCGAAGACCGCGCCGATGAGATTAACACGTGTATCGCCTGCAATCAGGCTTGCCTCGACCATACATTCGGCGGCAAAACCACCAGCTGTCTGGTTAATCCGCGGGCCTGCCATGAAACGATTTTGAAATATGAGCCCACGCAAAAGGCCAAAACCATCGCCGTTATTGGCGCCGGCCCTGCGGGTCTGGCGTATGCCACCACGGCGGCTGAACGCGGCCATACCGTGACGTTATTTGATGCGGCTTCGGAAATTGGCGGGCAATTTAACCTCGCCAAATTAGTGCCCGGCAAAGAAGAATTTTACGAGACTTTGCGCTATTACGGCAAAATGATTGAGAAACTGGGCATTGAGCTGAAGTTAAACACGCGCGTCGAGGCCGATGGGTTAGACCTATTTGACCATGTGGTGGTGGCCACGGGCATCCGCCCGCGCGTGCCAGATATGGAAGGCATTGGCCACGAAAAAGCGGTTAGCTATATCGATGTGCTGAAAGGCCATAAGCCGGTCGGTAAAAAAGTGGCCATTATGGGCGCGGGCGGCATTGGCTTTGATGTCGCCGATACGCTGTCTCACGATGGCCCATCGGGGGCTTTGGATATTGATGTTTTTGCCAAAGAATGGGGCGTCGATTTTAAAAACCATCCGCGCGGCGGTGTGACGGGCATAGAGCCAGAAGTGGCCAGCGCCGACAGAGAAATTTACCTGATGCAACGCAAAGACACGGCCGTAGGCAAAGGCTTGGGCAAAACCACGGGCTGGACGCATCGGCTAACCTTGGCGCGGCGCGGCGTAAAAATGCTGAACGGCATTGAGTATCGCAAAATCGATGACCTTGGCCTACATATCACCCGCGATGGACAACCCGATATTCTGGAAGTCGATACCGTGGTCATTTGTGCCGGACAAGAGCCTTTGCGCAGCCTCTATGATGCGCTGGAAGCCAATCATGGCTCTGTGGAGCTGGTGGGCGGGGCTTATGAGGCAGCCGAATTAGACGCCAAAGCGGCCATTAAGCAGGCTTGCGAATTGGCGGCCGCTATTTAGGTCTTAAAAAAGCCTTGAAATTATGCGCTCTGTGGTCTTCGACTTGTTTGGCGGGAGCCGAAAAACACATGACGCTCTGGCCAATTAGGTGTAAATAATCCGAATGCGGCGCGCCTGCGTATGGTTTAGGCAAAAACGCTTAAAAACAACGGGTTTTACGCGCTCGCGCGTTATAATTGTAATACGTCATTATTATAAAGAGACAAACATGGCCTTTGATCCTGAAAACCACGACACCCAAGACATTGTTGCGCGCCCTTCCAGACGTCGGTTTGGGCTAAGCCCTGCTATTTGGACCTCTTTGGTGGTTATTCTGGGCATCCTCGCCTGGCTGATGAGCGGGATTATGGGGGATAAATCAGAACCGCTGGCCATGGCCAAACCGCTGGTTGACGTCACCCAAGCCGCAACGCGTTTCAAAGTGGTGGTGCAAAACCTCGAGGCCAAGCCTTTTGTCAATAAAATCAAGCTACAAGCGCGCACGGAAGCCGATAAAATCGTTACGATTTCGGCCGAAACAGGCGGCACGATTACCGGTTTGCCAGTTGAAAAAGGCGCCTTTGTGCAAAAAGGCCAGACGATTTGCCAAATCGACCTCGGCGCGCGCCAAGCCCAGCTCGACCAGTCGAGAGCCCTTCGCGATGCCCGAAAAATTGAATTTGATGCCGCCGTTAAATTGAACCAACAAGGCTATACGTCGAAAAGCCAATTAGCCAGCGCGCGCGCCGCTTACGATGCTGCTGTGGCGGCCGTAAAAGGCGCTTTGGTGGAATATAATCGCACCCAAATTAAAGCCCCCTTTGGCGGTGTCTTGGATAAACGCCCCTTTGAGGTCGGTCATTTTATGAGCGTGGGTCAGCCCTGCGGCACGATTATTGACAAAGACCCGCTGCTGATTGTCGCTCATGTGGCAGAAAATCATGTCACGCAAGTCGATGTTGGCGCGCGTGGAACGGCGCAATTGGCCACGGGCGAAACGGTGAGCGGTTTTGTGCGCTATGTTGCAGAAACCCCCGATATGGCGACGCGCACTTTTCGCATTGAATTGGAAGTGGCCAATAAAGATTTGAAATTGCGCGATGGCGTGAGCGCCGAGCTGCAACTGACCACGGGCCGTGTTTTGGCGACGCGCATTCCGCAAAGTGTTTTAACGCTCGGCGATAGCGGCCAATTGAGCGTGCGCGTTGTCGATGGCAATCGGGTGGCCATTCGGCCGGTTCGGGTAATTGCCGATGACCGCGGCGGTGCCGTGGTTGTGGGATTGGCAGCCTCGGAAAAAGTGATTATCCGCGGCGGCGAATATACCCGCGATGGCCGCGAGGTGGACTTTGAATTGGAAGCGGTAACGGCCGCCAGCCAAAATGAGGCGCAAATCCGATGATGTATAATTTTATCACCGCGGCCATTGGCCGAAGCCGCGCTGTTTTAACCATTCTCGTCGCCCTGCTGCTGGGCGGATTAACCTCCTATATCACGCTGCCGCGGGAGGCCGACCCTGATATTCCCATTCCGATTATTTATGTCGGCGTTGTGCTGCCTGGCATTGCGCCGACCGATGCCGAACGCTTATTGGTGAAACCGATTGAGCTGGAGCTTCGTACCCTGACCGGCTTGAAAGAAATGCGCTCTGTCTCGTCGCAAAATTATGGCGCGGTTATCCTCGAATTTGATGTGAGTTTTGATAAAGACCAAGCGCTGCTGGATGTGCGCGAAAAAATGGACCAAGTGCGCGCCGAATTGCCGACCGACGCAGAGGAGCCAGATATTCGCGAGTTTAACGCCGGTCTGTTTCCGGTGATTATGGTTAATCTCACCAGCCCCGGCTCGGAGCGCGAGCTATTTACCTATGCCACCAAATTGAAAGAAGAAATATCGGGCATGCCAAGCGTGTTGGAGGCCAAACTTATTGGCCACCGCGAAGAAGTCTTGGAAGTGGTTATCAATACAAGCGCCATGGAAAACTATAATATTACCGCCACCGAGCTATACAATACGCTGGCCCGCAACAACCAATTGGTGCCTGCGGGCAGCATTGATAATGGCAATGGCCGTTTTGCGCTATCGGTTCCGGGGCTCATAGAAAACGCCGCCGACGTTTATCAATTGCCGATTAAAACCCAAGGCGACGCCTTGGTGCGCCTCAGCGATATTGCCGATATCCGCCGCAGCTTTAAAGACCAATCCGTGGTCGCGCGCTTTAATGGCCAACCGACCATCTCCATCGAAGTCACCAAACGCCTTGGCGCCAATATTGTGAACACCACACGCGATGTGCGCTCGCTTTCCTTGGCTTTCACACAAAGCTGGCCAGAAAATATCGAAGTGGATTTCTCGTCCGATATCTCCAGCTTTATTTTTGAAATGATAGGCTCGTTAGAAATCTCTATTTCCAATGCCATTTTGCTGGTGATGATTTTGGTTATCGCAGCGCTGGGTTTGCGGTCGGCTTTATTGGTTGGGCTTTCTATCCCGACCTCCTTTCTCGTCGGCTTTCTCATCGTCGATCTTTTGGGCATGACGTTGAATATGATGATTATGTTCGGCTTCATTCTCTCGGTCGGTATTTTGGTCGATGGCGCCATTGTGGTGGTCGAATATGCCGACCGTAAAATGGCCGAAGGGCTGGACCGCAAAGAAGCCTATGCCATGGCCTCCTCGCGCATGTTCTGGCCCATTGTCTCGTCCACGGGCACCACATTGGCGGCTTTTGCGCCCATGCTTTTCTGGCCCGGGGTGAGCGGTAAATTTATGTCCTTTTTGCCAATCACTGTGATTATTCTGCTGTGTGCCTCTCTGGCTACGGCGATGGTTTTCTTGCCGGTTGTCGGCGGTTTGGTGGGAAAATCTGAACAAGAAGGCGACCCGCTTTTGAGCAGTCTGGCGGGCGATAAAAAACTATATGTCAGCCAAACACCGGGTTTCACGGGCAGCTATTTACGGTTTTTGAAAACCTGCATTAATTGGCCCATTGCCACCATTAGCATCGCCGCCACCATTTTGGTGGTGGTTGTCATGCTCTATGGCCGCCATGGCGCAGGGGTCGAATTTTCTACCAGTATTGAGCCTTATCAAGCCAATGTTCTCATCAAGGGACGCGGCAATCTATCGGTGGAAGAAGCCAATGTGGCAACCCAGCGGGTCGAGGAAATCATCCTTTCCACACCTGGCATTTTAAGCGCTTTCGCCCAAGCGGGCCCGGCGCTGGGAAGCGGCGATGGCTCGCGAAATATGGGAGATGGCGAAACGCCAGCCGACCTTATTGGCATGGTGCGCATTGAATTTACCCATTTCACCACGCGCCGCCCAGCCACCGAGATTATGAATGAGATTACCGAACGGTCTAGCCGATTTGCGGGCATCGAAGTGGAAGTCAAAGAACGCGAGCAAGGCCCGCCGTCTGGCAAAGGCATTGAGGTTGAAATTAGCGGCCAAGACCTAAACCAATTGACCCTCATGTCCAACCGCATCAAAGCCTATTTCGGCCAGCGGTCCGACCTATATCAAGAGGTGGAAGACACGCTGCCCCTGCCAGGCATTGAGTGGAATTTGGCCGTGGACCGCGAAGCGGCGGGGCGTTTTCAAGCCGATATTTTAACGCTGGGCAATGTGGTGCAATTGGTGACCAATGGTATTTTGGTCGGCCATTATCGCCCCGATGATAGCGACGATGAAATTGAAATACGCGCCCGCTATCCAGATGACGCGCGCTCGTTTGACCAGCTCGACCAATTGCGGGTTCGCACACCAGCTGGCAATGTGCCGATAACCAATTTCGTGACCCGCGAGGCCTCCGAGCGGCGCGACAGCATTGCCCGCGTCGATGGTCGCCGCATTTTCGAAGTCAAAGCCGCCATGGCCATCAATCCGGAAACCGGGCTGGAATATTTGGCAACCGATTTGGAAAACGACTTCCTGAACTGGATGAAAACCCAAGAGATACCCAATGGCGTGGCCGTTCGCCTGCGCGGTGCCAATGAAGAAGCCGCCGCCGCCACCGCCTTTTTGGGCCGTGCCATGTTGGCGTCTTTGTTTTTAATGTTCATCATTTTGCTGATGCAATTCAACAGCCTCTATTGCACCCTGCTTACCTTATCGACCGTCATTCTTTCGACCATCGGCGTATTGCTGGGCATGGTGATTACGGGGCAGACTTTCTCCGTTATCATGACCGGCACGGGGGTTGTGGCTTTGGCGGGCATTGTGGTTAATAATTCCATCGTGCTCATCGATACTTATCAGCGCTTGCTGGAGACGGGCATGGAGCGCGTCGATGCGATTTTAAAAACCGCTGGCCAACGCTTGCGCCCTATTTTGCTGACCACGGTTACCACGATGATTGGCTTATTCCCAATGGCCATTCAAGTATCGGTAGATGTGTTTGACCGCTCGGTGCAAATCAACGAGCCAACGGCTGCCTGGTGGGTGCAATTATCGACCGCCATTATTTTTGGTTTGGGCTTTTCGACTTTGCTGACGCTGGTTCTTGTGCCGGTTATGTTGTCTTTGCCCGATACATTTTCCAAACGTCTATCGCGCTTGCGGGGCTCTGGCAATCTGCGCCAAAAAATGAGCGAACGGATGAACCGAGACGACGACGGGCTGGAAAAACTAGAGCTTTAGGCGGCGGCGTAACGGCGGTGGCTAAGCCAGCTCAGCGGCAAGGCGAGATAATATAACACGCACATGGCCGTGAGGGTTATCCATGGGAAGGTGAATAACATCACCGCCATGAAACCGATGAAGAGCATCAACGGCAGCACGAAATCACGCCGAATGGTGGAGAGGCCTTTGCCCGAAAACGTCGGGAAATTGACGACCATCAACATGCCCACAACAACCGTATTGACCAGAATAAAAGGCGTGGCCGAAGACATATCCACCAGCCCCCCAAGGTGCAAATACATAGGCAACATCACCAGACCGCCAGCCGATGGGGAGGGCACGCCCATAAAAAATTGGCTTTTCCAAGCGGGTCGGTCGGCCTCTTCCATATCGACATTAAATCGTGCCAAGCGCAGCGCGCAGCAGACCGAGAAAATGAGAATAACCGCCCACCCGACGCGGCCCGTCGATTGCAATGCCCAGAGATAGACCAAGAGAACCGGCGCAATGCCGAAGTTGACGAAGTCAGACAGCGAGTCTAATTGCGCGCCCAATGGGCTTTCGGCTTTCAACATGCGCGCCAAGCGGCCATCGAAAGCATCTAGGAACCCAGCGCCCACAATGCATAAAACGCCGAGGTCAAAAGCATTGTTCAACCCAAGGCGAAACGAGGTCAGGCCGAGGCATAAAGCCAATAAAGTGACCGCATTGGGCACGATACGGCGCAAAGGAAAATGCCGACTGCCCGGATTTTCTGGCGACGTTTTTGGCTTTTTGCGAGCGGCTTTATTTTGACTATCGGACATCCATTAGCTCGTTATTGTTTTGCGGGGTTTTTCTTTAGATTTTAAATCAGCCAAAACCGTTTCGCCCGAAATGGCCGACTGACCCAGGCTGACCAGAGGCGATGTGCCTTTGGGCAGATAAACATCGCAGCGGCTACCAAAACGGATGAGGCCAAAGCGTTCGCCAGCCTGCATGTCTTGCTCTTCATGGGCGAAACATAAAATACGACGCGCCACCAGACCCGCAATTTGCACGACGACGATTTGCTTTTCATCTTCGGTTTCAATCAGCAAAGACTGGCGTTCGTTTTTATCGCTGGCTTTGTCGAGGTCGGCACTTAAAAACTGGCCTGTGCGATATAAAGATTTCACCACCCGACCGGTGACCGGCAGGCGATTGACGTGGCAATTAAACACATTCATGAACACAGAAACGCGCGTCAAAGCCTCATCGCCCAAGCCCAGCTCGGCGGGGGGTACGGCCTCGGTAATCATATTGACCACGCCATCGGCGGGCGAAATGACCAGGCCTTTGCGTTGCGGCGTCACCCGCGCGGGGTCGCGGAAAAACCAGGCGCACCAGCACGTGAGAATAACCCCCATCCAGCCCAAAACATCTGATACGAAAAACAGCAGCAGAGTGAGAAAGGCAAAAATCGCAATGAAGCGAAACCCCTCCGGGTGTATCGGGAATAGAACGGATTTAATCGCACGCATATTATGCCTTTCTCTAAGTCTCGCTCGGCTCGAGACCTAGCGTCTCGGGAACCGCGGAAATACCATCGGTAAATAATTTATATACGACGGCATCTCTCAATGCCTCAAAAGAAGCCACCACAATATTGGCATTCACCCCAATGGTGCGCCAACTATGGCCCGCCTCATCCACACTCTCAATGGTCACGCGCGTTACCGCCTCCGTGCCAGTGTTTAAAATGCGGACTTTAAAATCGACCAAACGCATACGGCCAATGGTAGCCGCATAGCGCTTCAAATCGCCGCGCAAAGCCATATCCAAAGCATTAATCGGGCCATTTCCGGTGCCATGGCCCTCGACCGTTTCGCCATCGATAACCAAAGAGACACGAGCCTCGGAGACCGTGTCCGCCCCGCCCTCGTTTGAAATATTGACCGTATAGCCCTTCACGTCAAAATAATCTGGCAAGCGGCCCAATTGTTTCAACGCCAAAAGCTCGAACGAAGCGCCCACGCCGTCATAACTATAGCCGTCTAGCTCTTTGTCTTTCACTTCGCGCAAAATCGCATCAATGGCCGGGTCTTTGGCATCGACGGCAATATTGGCCGTCTTTAGGCGGTCTAGCACATTGCTTTTGCCCGCTTGGTCAGACACTAAAACCACCCGCGCATTGCCCACGCTTTCGGGCGCCACATGCTCATAAGTGGTTGGGTCTTTCATCACCGCCGATACATGAATGCCGCCCTTATGCGCGAAAGCCGCCGCGCCAACATAGGGCGCATGGCGGTTTGGCGTGCGGTTTAAAATATCATCCAGCAGCAGCGATATGTTTTTGACTTGCGGTAATTTATCCAGCGCAATGCCCGTCTCAAACCTATCGGCATAGCCAGGCTTCAAAAGCAATGTGGGGATTAGCGATACAAGATTGGCATTGCCGCAACGCTCGCCTAGCCCATTGATGGTGCCTTGCACTTGCCGCACCCCCGCCCGAATGGCGGCCAAGGAATTGGCCACGCCATTTTCCGTATCATTATGCGTGTGAATGCCCAATTTATCGCCCGGAATATGCTGGACCACATCGCTGACAATCTCGAATATTTCTTCGGGCAGCGTGCCGCCATTGGTGTCGCATAGCACCACCCAACGTGCGCCCGCATCGGCCGCCGCTTTGGCACAGGCCAGCGCATAGTCGCGATTGGCTTTATAGCCATCGAAAAAATGCTCGCAATCAATCATCGCTTCTTTATCGCGCGCCAAAATGGCCGCCACACTATCGGTAATGGTCTCAATGTTTTCGGCATTGGAAATGCCAAGTGCGACATCGACATGATAGTCCCAGCTTTTGGCCACCAGACAAACCGCCTTGGAAGGCGCGTTGAGGATTTGCATAAAGCCCGGGTCATTTTCTGCGCTGCGCCCTGTCCGTTTGGTCATGCCGAAAGCGGTTAATTTAGCGCTCTCTAACCCGCCCAGCGTTTCGAAAAATTGCGTGTCGGTTGGGTTGGCACCCGGATAGCCGCCTTCCACATAATCGAGACCCAAAGCATCGAGGCTTTGCGAGAGCTTGATTTTATCGGACACAGAAAAATCCACGCCGGCCGTTTGCTGGCCGTCGCGTAGGGTTGTGTCAAAAATATAAAGCCGCTCTCGCGCCATCTTTAACTTCCTTTAGGTTTAGGCTGCGCCATTGCCTTGCAGCCGAGCTGTAGCCCTATCATAGCCGATGAGTGGCAGCAAATGCTGCATTTCGGGGCCATGCGCTTGGCCTGTCAGGGCTTGGCGAAGCGGCATGAAAAGACCGCGCCCTTTGCGCCCCGTCGCGGCCTTCAGCTCGCCCGTCCACGCCGACCAGCTTTGTTCATCCCAGGGGGCCGACGGCAAGCAAGCCAGCGCTTGCGCCAGATATTCAGCATCCTCCGCCTCGATAATCGGCGTAATCGGGCCGTTGATGAGCTGCACCATATCGGCCGCCTCGCTCAGCAAAGTCAGATTGCCCTTGATACTATCCCAAAACACGGCCCCTTCGGGCGCGCCCATGGCTTGCAAGCGCTCGGCCACATCTGCATATGGCATATCGTGCAAAATACGTGCGTTGAGCCGGCTGACGTCTTCGGCGTCAAAACGGGCGGGCGCGCGGCCCAAACGCGACATATCAAAGCCCGCAATCAAACTGGCCATATCGCGCACAGGCTCTACCGGATCGGCCGTGCCAAGGCGAGCAATCAAGGAGTTTAAACTCATGGGCTCGAGGCCCTGCTCGCGCAAATCTTGCAAAGAAAGCGAGCCAAGGCGTTTCGACAAAGCCCCGCCATCGGCGGCGAGCATTAAAGAGAAATGCCCGAAAATCGGCACTTCTCCGCCAAGTGCGGCGATTAGCTCCACTTGCGCGCCCGTATTGGTAACATGGTCTTCGCCGCGAATAACATGGGTGATTTTCATATCCAAATCATCCACCACACTCGGCAAAGTATAAAGCCACGTGCCATCGCCCCGCCGAATGACCGGGTCGGACAGGCTGGCGGTTTCGATTTTTTGTTCGCCGCGCACCATGTCTGGCCAAGACACGCTTTGTCCGGAAAGTTTAAACCGCCAATGCGGCGTGCGGCCTTCGGCTTCCAGGGCGGCAATCTCATCGGCGCTTAACTCTAGGGCCGCGCGGTCATAGACGGGCGGCAGCCCACGCGCCAATTGGCGTTTGCGCTTGCGGTCCAGCTCGTCTGGCGTTTCGTAACACGCATAGGCCAGGCCCTGTTCTTTCAATTGCGTGAAAACCATTTCATAGCGCTCAAAGCGGTCGGATTGTTTGGCCGTCTCATCCTGCACCAGCCCCAGCCAAGCTAAATCTGTGTGAATGGCCTCGGCGAACTCTGGGGTTGAGCGCGCCTGGTCGGTGTCATCCATCCGCAGCACAAATTGGCCGCCTTGCGATTTGGCGAATAAATAACAAAACAGCGCGGCGCGCGCATTGCCAACGTGCAAACGGCCAGTTGGGCTAGGAGCGAAACGAGTGCGAACAGTCATAAGACATACTTTCTAAAAAAAATGGGCTTTCCAAAAAAATGGGCTTTCTAAAAAAACGATGGAAGCTAACGCGCATCGCGGAACCCATTGGTAATCGGATAACGACGATCGCGGCCAAAATTGCGATTGCCAATTTTCGCGCCCGGTGCCGCCTGACGACGTTTATATTCCGAGATATATAAAAGATGCTCAATGCGCTGCACCGTCTCGGCCGCATGGCCCCGCGCCACTATTTCGTCGAAGCCCAATTCATCTTCCACCAAGGCGAATAGAATATCGTCGAGCTGCGCATAGGGCGGCAGACTGTCTTCGTCTTTTTGGTCGGGGCGCAATTCAGCACTTGGCGGTTTGTCGATAATCGCTGGCGGAATCACCTCGCCCGCTGGCCCCAAAGCGCCCGCAGGCAAATGTTCATTGCGCCACCGACAGAGTTCAAAAACCTCGGTCTTATAAATATCTTTAATCGGATTATAGCCGCCGTTCATATCGCCATACAGGGTTGCATAGCCAACCGAGACTTCCGATTTATTGCCCGTGGTCACCACCATGGCGCCGAATTTATTCGACACGGCCATCAGCAAAGTGCCGCGCAGACGCGATTGAATATTCTCTTCGGTAATATCGGCCTGCGTGCCTTGAAACAGCTCCGATAAGGCCTCTTCCACGGCATCCACGGGATTGGCAATCGACACATCGTCGAGGCGAATGCCCAATTGTTTAGCGCAGGCGGCGGCATCTGTCAGGCTTTCGTCGCTGGTGTAGCGCGACGGCAACATCAGGCAATGCACCCGCTCCGCGCCCAAAGCATCCACCGCCATGGCGGCACAAATGGCGCTATCGACGCCGCCCGAAAGCCCCAGCAAAACACCGGGGAAACGGTTTTTCTCGACATAATCGCGCAAGCCCAAAACGGCGGCGGCGTAAATATCGCCCAGTTCATCAGCGGGTTCGGGAGCCAAGTCGGATGGCTCAATTTGCCAGCCATCGGCCGTTTCGTGCAAGGTTAAAACATGCGTATCGATGGCCCAAGCGGGGCGTTGCACGGCCAATGTGCCATCGGCGTTGACGGCGAAACTGGCGCCATCAAACACCAGCTCATCTTGGCCGCCATATTGATTGACGTAAACCAAGGGCAATCTGGTTTGTTGCGCGCGGGCCGTCGCATGAGCCACGCGTTTGGCTTGTTTGCCGCGCTCGAAAGGCGAGCCATTGGGCGACAGTAAAACCTCGGCGCCATCGGCTTTTAACTGCGCGCAGACATCTTCAAACCAAATATCTTCACAAATCGGCAAGCCCACACGCACGCCCCTAAGCTCCACGGTTTTGGGCAGAGGGCCGGCGGCGAATAAACGTTTTTCATCGAACACCGCATAATTGGGCAAATGATGTTTATGGCGCACCGCCATTTGGCCGCCATCGGCCACCACGACGCTATTGTAAAGCTGACCGTTTTCGACCATGGGCGCGCCAAACACCAGCGCGGGCCCGCCATCTGCGGTGTCTTGCACCAGCTTATCGACCTCGCTTTGCACGCGCGCCAAAAAGGCGCGTTTCAGCACTAAATCTTCTGGCGGATAGCCGGTTAAAAATAATTCACTGGCCAGCACCACGTCGGCCTCGCTCGCGGCGGCGCGCGCCGCCCGCAGCAAGTCGGCATTGGCCGCAATCGCGCCTAGGGTCGGGTTCCATTGAGCTAGGGCAATTTTCAAAGTTTTTACGCCAGTTTCCATGTCGCTTATGTAGCGCGTGGGGGCGTTTTCGACAAGTAGCAGTCTCGATATCCAAAGGCGGCAAAAACCATTGCCAAATTCGGTTTTTAAGGGCGATACTAAAGCGAGAGACAGACTTTAAGCGATAGGAACGCCAAATGCTGACGCAAGAAAAATATCAGCGGATGAAGATAGACCGCCGCGCCAATGGCGTGGTTTTGGTGTCTTTAAACCGACCCGAGAAAATGAACGCCATCGACAATCAATTGCATCACGAAATGATGACCTTCAGCCGCGATTTTGCCGATGACCCTGAGTTGCGCGTGCTGGTTTTGGCCGGCGAAGGCAAAGCCTTTTGCGTGGGCGGCGATTTTAGCGCCGATAGCGCCATCGATATGCCAAGCCTTACCGAAGCGCGGCGCATCATCGACCATATTTTGGAATGCGAAAAACCCATTATCTCTGCCGTGCAAGGCTATGCGCTGGGGCTGGGCGCCAATATTGCGCTTCTGTGCGATGTGGTGGTGGCTGGCCCCGACGCTAAATTTGGCGACACCCATGTGAAAATGGGCATTGGTGCAGGCGACGGCGGACAGCTTATTTGGCCGATGCTGATTGGCGTCAATCGGGCCAAATATTATCTGATGACGGGCGATATGATTTCCGGCAAAGAGGCCGCCGATATGGGGCTGGCCGGATTTTACGTCGAGCAAACCAAAGACCTCATGCCCAAGGCGCTCGAGATTGCCGATAAATTAGCCGCCGGTGCGCCGCTGGCCATTGCCGCGTCTAAGGCGGCGGTCAACGCTTATATGCGCACTGTTTCGGCCAGCGTGATGCCCATCAGCTTGCAAGCCGAAGGGCTGACGCTGCACTCGCAAGACTACAAAGAAGCCGTTGCGGCCTTTCAAGAAAAACGACCTGCTAAATTCGAAGGAAAATAAAATGACCGATAGCGCTCCCAAAAGTTTTCAACAATGGCGCCTTGCCAAACACCCCGACGGCGTGCCGACGCCCGATTGTTTTGAACTGGTAACCACGCCCATGCCAGAGCTGGCCGAGGGCGAGGTGATGATTGCCACGCATTATTTCTCGCTCGACCCCGGCATGCGCGGGCGCTTGAGCGGCGATAGCTATGCGGCGGGTTTGCAAATTGGCGAGTTAATTGAAAGCGCGGGCATTGGCGAGATTGTCGCCTCGCGCTCCGAGCGCTATCAGGTGGGCGATAAAGTGATGGGCGGGCTCGGCTGGTGCGAAGGCAATGTGGTGTCCGACCGCGGCTTGCAAAAACTCGACCCTGCCCTTTTCGACGACAAAGTTTCTATGACCGCCACCATTGGTGTTTTGGGCGTGCCCGGGTTAACCGCTTGGTTCGGCCTGAAAGATTTGGGTCAGCCCCAGGCTGGCGAGGTTTTGCTCATCTCCTCCGCCGCCGGCCCCGTGGGCGCTACCGCGGGTCAGATTGGCAAAGCTTTAGGGCTAACCGTGGTGGGCATTGCGGGCGGCGCGGAAAAATGCGCCTATCTGAAGCAATTGGGTTTCGATGCGGTGATTGACTATAAACAAGCCGAGAACCTGCCCGCCGCAATAAAAGCCGCCTGCCCCGATGGCGTCGATATTTATTTCGACAATGTGGGGGCGGAGATGCTGGACGCCGCTATTTTGAACATGAAGCTGAACGGGCGCATTGTCGTGTCGGGGCAAGTGTCGGAATATAACCGCGCCCAACCGCATGGCATTCGCAATACCACGGCCTTCATTACCCATCGTTTAAAAATGCAAGGGCTGGTGGTTTATGATTACCGCAAACAATTCGGCGAAGCCCAAAGCGCTATGGCGCAAATGATCCGCGATGGCAGTTTGCGCTATACGGAAGATATTAGCCAAGGCATAGAAGGCGCGCCGAAAGCCTATGAGGCGCTATTTGCGGGGGCTAATTTTGGCCGCCGTTTGATTAAGGCCATCTGACGGCTTAATCGCACATAATAATCTAAGTGCTTTATTTTTATCTCTAAAATCCGTATATCAGGCACTCGAACTTTATAGCGAACGACACAACCCCACGACGTAAAGAGGATTTTTCATGGCTTGGACACCGCAAAGCTGGCGCGACTTTCCGATTAAGCAAGTACCTGCCTATCCAGACGGCAAAGTTTTGACGGATGTAGAGGCGCGTCTGGCCAGCTATCCGCCTTTGGTTTTTGCAGGCGAGGCGCGCAATTTAAAAGCGCAACTCGCAGAAGTTTGCGAAGGCCGTGCTTTCTTGCTGCAAGGCGGCGATTGCGCCGAAAGTTTTGCCGAACATCACGCCGATAACATCCGCGATATGTTCCGCGTGCTCTTGCAAATGTCGATTGTGCTGACCTATGGCGGCAAATTGCCGGTTATTAAAGTCGGGCGCATTGCGGGTCAATTTGCCAAGCCGCGCTCGGCCGACACAGAGACCATTGATGGCGTGGAATTGCCAAGCTATCGCGGCGATATTATCAACGGTATGGAATTTAACGAAGCGGCGCGCGTGCCAGACCCCGAACGCCAAATTGCCGCTTATCGCCAAGCCGCCTCGACGCTCAACCTGCTGCGCGCTTTTGCCAAAGGCGGCTATGCCGACCTCAATGAAGTGCATCGCTGGAACCAAGATTTCGTGGCCGACAGCCCGCAAGGCGCGCGCTACGAAGAAATGGCGCAAAAAATCGACGAAGCCATGGCCTTTATGGCCGCCTGTGGCGTGTCGAGTGCCACCACGCCGCAAATGGGCATGGTCGATTTTTTCACGAGCCATGAAGCTTTATTGCTGGGCTATGAGCAAGCCCTCACGCGCCTCGATAGCACCAGCGGGGAGCATTATGACACTTCCGCGCATATGCTTTGGATTGGCGACCGCACCCGCCAACCCGATGGCGCGCATGTGGAGTTTTTATCTGGCGTGCAAAATCCGCTGGGTCTGAAATGTGGCCCCTCGCTGGAACCAGACGAGCTGATAACCCTGCTCGATAAATTAAACCCGCAAAACGAAGCGGGACGCGTGACGCTCATCGCCCGCTTTGGCCATGAGAATGTCGAGAAACATTTGCCGGCCCTCATTCGCAAAGTCGAAGCGGAAGGGCGCAAAGTAGTGTGGTCTTGCGACCCGATGCATGGCAATACCATCAAGGCCTCGAACGGTTATAAAACCCGTCCGGTAGACCTCATCCTCAGCGAAGTGCAGCAATTTATGGCCGTGCATAAAGCCGAAGGCACCCATGCGGGCGGCGTTCATTTTGAGATGACCGGCCAGAATGTGACCGAATGCCTGGGCGGCGCGCAAGCCATTTCGGAAGAAGATTTATCGAGCCGCTATCACACGCATTGCGACCCACGCCTCAATGCCAGCCAAGCGCTGGAATTAGCTTTCTTGATTTCTGAAGGCAATAGCTAAGATTTTTTACCGAGCAAGCCTGCGGCTTGTTTTTGCGATTGCTGCAAAGCCTTAGTGACCCGCTCGCATGCGGCCATCATCTCTAGGCTTTCTGGCGCATCGTCGTCTTCTGCACTGGCCGAATTGGCAGATTTTTTGGCCACATCGCGAGCGATATAAATCGGCTCTCCGAACACCAGCGAGCGTTGGCCGAATGGCAGCGGCAGGCGCGATTTATCCCATGTGCCAGGCACTGGCAACTCTGGCGAATAGCTAATGCCCACAGGCACAATCGCGGCACCCGACATGGCGGCTAATTTCACCATGCCGGGGCCCGTTTCAAATACTGGGCCCGGCGGCACATCGGCGGTGGCCAGAACCATTTCGCCGTTTTTCAAATGTTTCAACATGCCACGAAAAGCTTGGGCACCGCGTTTGCGCGGATTGGTTTTCTTGCCCGCCGCCTTGCCCGTGCCAGAGCCTTGTATCGACTGAAACCCGAAAGGACGGATGATATTAGCAATCACCGCGCCATCTCGCGAGCGCGAGGTTAGCGCCGTGATGGGGCTGTGGAACAAACGCGCCATCGGGATGCCCTGAAAATTGCGCCCATGCCAAACCAAAACGATAATCGGCTGACGCGCCAATTGCAGTTGCACAAATGGCCCATCGCCCGCCACCAACAAGCTGGTGGTGGCCTCACAAAGCCGAATATAGCGATTGACCAACCAACCAACCAGACGCAAGGGCCAAGCCACATCCTCGGCATGAAAACTATGGCCGATGGCGGGCGCTTGGTCTTTACGCACCAAACGGCCCCGCTCCCAGTCGATTTTGGGCAGTTCCACATTGCGCGGGTCGATGCGGGAGAAATCGACTTCGCCCATTTTATCGGCCATTTTGCGCGCCGCTTTATTGGCCGCTTGTCGAGCTCGTTCGGTTTGTTTGCGCACCAATTATTCGCCTCTGGGTTGCTTGAAGGTGACCATTTCTTCGGCCGCCGTGGGATGAACCGCCACCGTAGCATCAAATTGCGCTTTGGTGGCCCCCATGGTGACCGCAATGCCAAAAGCCTGAATCATCTCGCCGCTATCTGGCCCCACAATATGCAAACCCAAAACCTTATCGCTCGTCTTATCGACGATAAGCTTCATCAGGGTTTTTTCGTCACTGCCCGAAAGCGTATGTTTCATAGCCCGAAAGCTGGACGCATAGACATGAAAATCATGCCCCGCTGCGCGCGCTTCTTCTTCGCTCATGCCCACTGTGCCAATGGGTGGCTGCGAAAACACCGCCGTGGGGATGATGGAATGGTCGACCTCTTGGGGATTATCGTTGAACACGGTCTCGGCAAAAGCGGCGCCTTCGCGAATGGCCACTGGGGTTAATTGCGCCCGCTCGGTAACATCGCCCACCGCATAAATACTATCGACATTGGTTTTCGAACGCGCATCGACTAAAATTTCTTGCTTTTTGCCCGTGGCGACGCCCGCCGCCTCCAGCCCTAAATCTTGCGTCAAAGGAACCCGCCCCGTGGCATACATCACCAGACCCGTGGTCTGTTGGCTGCCGTCTTGAAAGGTTACTTCATAGCCATCGCCTTTGGGCGCAATGGCGGCGATGTCGCAATTGGTTTTAATCTGCACGCCTTTCTTGATCATTTCTTCGGCTAGGTGATGGCGCACTTCATTGTCGAAGCCGCGCAAAATCGAGTCCCCGCGATAGACAAGGCTGGTATGCGCGCCAAGGCCGTTGAAAATGCCCGCGAATTCCACCGCAATATAGCCGCCGCCCACGACGATAATATCTTCTGGCAGGGTTTCGATATGAAACGCTTCATTGGAGCTAATGGCGTGTTCAATGCCTTCGATTTGCGGCAGAAAAGGCGTGGCGCCCACCGCTAACAGAATATATTTGGCGCTAATCTCTTGGCCGTTTAGCAATACAGTATGCGCGTCTTTCAGCCTCGCGCGGCCAATGATTATTTCCACGCCGCTGGCCTCTAGATTGCGAATGTAAATCGCGTTCAATCGGTCTATTTCGGCATCTTTGTTTTTAATCAAAGTCGGCCAATCGAAATGGCGCTCGCCCACGCGCCAGCCAAAGCCTGCCGCTTCTTCGAAATCTTCGGCATAATGGCTGGCATAGACGAATAGTTTTTTCGGCACGCAGCCGCGAATGACACATGTGCCGCCGACGCGATATTCTTCGGCTATCGCCACTTTGGCGCCATAGCTTGCGCTCATCCGCGCCGCCCGAACGCCGCCGCTGCCTGCGCCAATTACAAAGAGGTCGTAATCATATGTCATAAATTTCCCATTTCCTGCAATCCATCGTCGCCCGCCAGAACGGCTGCTGTGGCATAGCCTAGAAACAGACCATGTTCAACAACGCCCGGCACATTTAACAAAGCCTGCGCCAGCGCTTCTGGGTCGTTTATTGTGCCAAGCGCACAGTCATAGATATAGTGCCCGCCGTCGGTAAGAAAAGGGCTGTCGCCATCTGCCATGCGCAAAGCCATAGCGCCCGTATTCCCCGTCGCTGCCAAAGCCGCACCAATGGCCGCCGCCGTGGCCCCATGCGAGAAAACATTCACCTCAACCGGCAAATCAAAAGCCCCCAAAGTGGCCACAAGCTTTGTGTCATCGGCAATGACAATCATTTTATCCGACGCCGCCGCGACGATTTTCTCGCGCAATAAAGCCCCGCCGCCACCTTTGACGAGGCGTAAACCTGCGTCCAATTCATCGGCGCCATCGACGGTTAAATCGAGCCGTTGCAGCTCATCTAGGGAGGCTAAGGGAATGGCCAGACCCTCGGCTTGTGCGCGGGTGGCTTCGGAGGTTGGCACGCAAATAACGCTCAATCCCTCGCCCACTTGCGCGCCCAGAGCGTCTACGAAATATCGCGCCGTGGAGCCCGTTCCCAAGCCCAATTTCATGCCGTCGCGAACTTCTTCTAACGCGCGCAAAGCGGCTTTTTGCTTCATTTTTTCAACCGCTGTCTCGGGTTGTAAAATTCGTGTTTTCCAACTCATAATTCGCGTTCCTTTTGTATGAGAGCCCAAGCTTCATTTATCGCGGCCATTCGCGCGGTCGCAATATGCATCATCTCCACGGGCATGCCCCGCGCTTGCAATTGGTCGGGGTGGTTATCGCGCACGGCAGCCAGCCAGGCTTTGCGCACCGCCTCGTCTTCCGCATGGCGGTGGACGCCCAGCACCATATAGGGGTCGACGATCGAGCCATCATGATGGGCTTGCAGGCGTTTGAAATCGCTGGTGCCAATGTTGAAAATATCCGCCACGATTTCGAGAAATTGTTGTTCTGCCGGATGCAAAACCCCATCCGCATAAGCGATATAAAACAAGACATCCAGCACATCTTCCAGCACTTGCGGGCTTTCGGCATAAATTTGTGCCACTTGCTTGGCATAACTATCAAAGCCTGCGACGTCTTCTTGTGCCAGACGAAACACCCGCTCCATATTGCGTTGTTCGCTTTCTGGCACGCGCATCATATCTTGCACGGCCTGCACTTCAATGGGCGACACATCGCCATCGGCACGGGTCATTTTGGCGGCCAGAGAAATCATCGCAATGGTAAACACAACTTGTCTATCGCCCAAGCGGTCGAGCGCAAAATGGCCGGCCAGCGCGCCCACTAGCGCGCCTGGCACACCGCCCAAAGCATAGCCTGTCGCTATGCCTGCAATTTTTCCCCATACCGACATGGCATTACTCTAGGGAAGATTCATTATGGCGTGTAGGACAAAATCGGCGACAACCATTTTTCGCACAGCTCGACCGCCATGCCCTTGCGTTTGGCGTAATCCGCCACTTGGTCTCGGTCGATTTTGCCGACGCCGAAATATTGGCTTTCGGGATGGCCAAAATAAAGCCCAGACACAGCCGCGCCTGGCCACATGGCAAAGCTTTCGGTCAACGAAATGCCCGCATGTTTTTCCGCTTCTAACAGCTCAAACAAAGTGCCTTTTTCCGTATGGTCGGGCTGCGCCGGATAGCCGGGGGCTGGCCGAATACCTTGATATTGCTCTTCAATAAGGCCGAGATTATCGAGCGCTTCATCACTGGCATAGCCCCAAAACTCGGTCCGTACCCGCTGGTGCAAGCGTTCGGCAAAAGCTTCGGCCAATCTATCGGCCAGCGCTTTCGACATAATCGAGCTATAATCATCGCCTGCCGCTTCAAAGCGTTTAGCCACTTCGTCTTCGCCATGGCCCGTGGTCACGGCAAAACCGCCGATGTAATCGGCCCCTTCGGCGATGAAATCGGAGAGCGCGAAATTGGCGCGTTTTTTATCGCCCTCGCCTTTGCGTAGCATTTGCTGGCGTAAGGTATGCAGGCGCGTGCGTTCTTTTGTGTGGCTTTCGTCTTCGAAAATCACAATATCATCGCCATCGCGCGCGGCTGGCCAAAAACCGATGACCGCCTTGGCGGTAATCCATTTCTCCTCAATCATTTGGTCGAGCATTTCTTGCGCGTCTTGGAACAAAGACGTGGCCGCCTCGCCGACCACTTTATCGGTCAAAATGGCAGGATAGCGCCCATGCAAATCCCAGCTTTGGAAGAACGGCGTCCAATCAATATAGTCGCGCAATTCTGCCAAATCATAATCTTCGAACACTTTCAGGCCCGTAAACTGCGGCTTGACGGGCTGATAGCCTTGCGCGGGCGTAAAGGCATTGGCGCGGGCATCGGCGATGGGACGGCGTTTTTCTTGCGTGCGGCCGCGCGCATGCGCTTGCGCCATCGCCTCATAATCGGCGCGAACCTCGGCCTGATAATCGGCCTTTTTATCGTCTGACAAAAGGCTGCTGGCCACGCCCACGGCGCGGCTGGCATCGGTGACATAGACCGTCTGACCTTTGACATAATTCGGGTTAATTTTAACCGCCGTATGCACTTTCGACGTCGTCGCCCCACCGATCAGCAGCGGAATATCCAAACCTTGGCGCTCCATTTCAGCCGCCACATGGCACATTTCATCCAAGCTCGGCGTAATCAATCCGCTCAAGCCGATGATATCGACGCTCTCTTCTATGGCCTTGGTGATAATATCATTGGCTGGCACCATGACGCCCATATCGATGACTTCGAAATTATTGCACTGCAGCACCACACCTACGATGTTTTTGCCAATATCATGCACATCGCCTTTCACCGTCGCCATGAGCACTTTGCCTTTGGAGCTGGACGTGGCACCGGACGCGATTTTTTCGGCCTCCATAAAAGGCTCGAGATGGGCCACGGCGCGTTTCATCACGCGCGCAGATTTCACCACTTGCGGCAAAAACATTTTGCCCGCGCCAAATAAATCACCGACTTTATTCATCCCATCCATCAACGGGCCTTCGATGACATGCAAAGGGCGTTCCACTTGCAGGCGGGCTTCTTCTGTATCCGCTTCGATAAAATCGGCTAGGCCATTGACCAAAGCATGCATCAGCCGCTCGCGCACCGGGCCGTCGCGCCATTTCAAATCAACGACTTGCTGCGCGCCCTTTTGGCCGCGATAGGTTTCGGCAACCTCCAGCAATTTATCCGTGCCATCGTCGCGCCGATTGAGCAGCACATCTTCTACTGCCAGTTTCAGCTTCGGCTCAATGTCCTCATAAATCGCCAGCTGACCTGCATTCACAATGCCCATATCCATGCCCTTGCCGATGGCATGATATAGAAACGCAGAATGCATGGCCTCGCGCACCGGCTCATTGCCGCGAAACGAGAAGGAGATATTGGAAACCCCGCCAGACACATGCGCGTGCGGCAGCTCAGCACGAATGCGCCCCGTCGCCTCGATGAAATCCATGGCGTAATTATTATGTTCTTCAATGCCCGTGGCCACGGCGAATACATTGGGGTCAAAGATAATATCTTCCGGCGCGAAGCCGATTTTATCGACCAGCAAATTATAGGAGCGTTGGCAAATCTCAAATTTGCGCTCGGCCGTATCGGCTTGGCCGTCTTCGTCGAAAGCCATGACGATAACCGCCGCGCCATAGCGTTGGCACAGGCGGGCTTGTTCAAAAAACGGTGCTTCGCCCTCTTTCAAAGATATGGAATTTACCACCGCTTTGCCTTGCACGCATTTTAGCCCCGCCTCGATAATCGACCATTTCGAGCTGTCAATCATCACTGGCACTTTGGCGATATCGGGTTCGGTGGCGGCTAGGTTGAGGAAACGTACCATGGCGCCCTCGCTGTCCAACATGCCTTCATCCATATTCACATCGATAATTTGCGCGCCGTTTTCTACTTGCTCGCGGGCAATCTCTAGGGCTGTATCGTAATCGCCTTCGGTGATGAGACGGCGAAACTTGGCCGAGCCCGTTACATTGGTGCGTTCGCCAATGTTCACGAATGGAATTTCATCGCTCAAAGTAAAGGGCTCCAGCCCCGAAAGACGCATACGCCGTGGCACATCCGGAATGACGCGCGGCACACAATCTGCCGCCGCCGCCGCAATGGCCGCGATATGTTCTGGCGTCGTGCCACAGCAGCCGCCCAGAATATTGACCAGACCGGAGCTGGCAAATTCGCCCACGATATTGGCCATTTCTTCGGCCAATTGGTCATATTCGCCAAACTCATTGGGCAGGCCTGCATTGGGGTAAATGCAAACATGCGTATCCGCGATACGCGCAATTTCCGCCACATAGGGGCGCATTTCATCGGCCCCCAAAGCGCAATTTAGCCCCACGGCAAAGGGTTTGATATGGCGCAAACTATTCCAAAAAGCTTCTGTCGTTTGACCCGATAAAGTGCGGCCGGAACGGTCTGTGATGGTGCCAGAAATCATAATCGGCAAGGTGATATCCAATTGCTCGAACATATCTTGCACGCCATGCACCGCCGCTTTGGCGTTCAATGTGTCGAAAATTGTTTCGACCAGAATAATATCCACCCCGCCTTCCACCAGCGCTTTGGTGGCATCGGCATAGGCGAGGCGCAATTCATCATAGGTTACATTGCGGTAGCCCGGGTCATTGACCTCTGGCGAAATAGACGCCGTGCGATTGGTAGGGCCCAGAGCCCCCGCCACATAGCGCGGCCGCGTCGGGTCTTTAGCCTCCATGGCATCGCAGGCTTGGCGCGCCAATTTAGCGCCTTCCAAATTCAGCTCATAAGCCAGATTTTCCATATCGTAATCGGCCTGCGCGATGGTGGTGGAGGAGAATGTATTGGTCTCCACAATATCGCTGCCCGCCTCTAGATAGGCGGTATGAATATCACGAATAATATCTGGCTGGCTGAGCGACAAGAGGTCATTATTGCCCATCACATCGGTATGATACTCGGCAAAACGCGCGCCCCGATAGGCCGCTTCGTCTAGCTTATGGCGCTGAATCATCGTGCCCATCGCGCCATCCAACATTAGGATGCGGGCTTGGGTTAGCTTCGTCAGGGCTTCTATTCGGCTTTCGCGGGTCCAACTCATGGCTTAACTTTCTTGTTTTATAGGGTTGCCCAATTGCAAAATTCGACAGACAGCAAATGTCAAATCCGCTTGGTTGAGCGTGTAAAAATGTAAATAATCAAAGCCTTCTTCCAGCAGTTTACGACATTGGTCAACCGCGACGGAGGCGCCAATATGTTTGCGCGTATCTGGGTCTTCCTCCAGCCCCGCGTAAAGCGCCATAAGCGCGTCGGGCATATGCGCGCCGCAAGCCGCGGCCATGCGTTTGGCGCCCGCAAAATTAGTGGTCGGCATAATGCCCGGAATAACCGGAATGGTGATATTGGCCGCCGCCAGCGCATCGCGAAACCGCAAATGGGCTTGGGTATCAAACACAAATTGCGTGATGGCGCGCGTGGCACCCGCATCTATTTTGGCTTTCAGCAAATCAATATCCTCGCTCAAAGAGCCCGATTCAGGATGTTTTTCAGGGTAAGCACTCACCGTAATCTCAAAGCCGCCACGCTTGGCCAGCGCCTTGATGAGGTCTACGGAGCCGCCATAGCCATCGGCATGGGGCGAGAAAGCGCCCATGTCTGGCATGTCGCCGCGCAGCGCCACAATGTGTTTTACGCCTGCTGCCGCATAGTCATCGACCACGCTGTCCACCTCGGCTTTGCTGGCCGCCACGCAGGTTAAATGCGCCGCGGGGCTTAAATGGGTCTCGTCGATAATGCGCTTTACACAAGCATGCGTGCGGTCACGCGTCGAGCCGCCCGCGCCATAAGTGACAGACACGAAATCTGGCCCCAGAGGCGCCAGACGCGAAATATTGTGCCACAGTTTTTCGGCACCCGCCTCGGTTTTGGGCGGGAAAAATTCAAAACTAATCGCGGTCATATAGTCTTCCTATTGTCTTCTTGAGGTGGTTTGGGTTTTTGGGCTTGCCACATCACCACGGTTAAATCTTGCTCGCTGTCGCGGCTTTCAGGCGATAGGGTCTGTGTTTCTTCGATTTGCAATCCGCTTTGCGCCAGCATGGCGCGCATATCCACATCGCTAAACCCTAGCCGACGGTGGGCATGGTCTTCGCGCAGGGCTTCCATTTCATGCGGGCCGAAGTCTGCGATTAACACGCTGCCACCCGGCGCTAAAATGCGCGCCGCTTCATTGAGGGCGCGTTGCGGGTCGTCTAAAAAATGCAGCACTTGATGCAAAATCACAATGCTCGCAACATTGTCTTCTAAGGGCACATTGGCGCAATCGCCTTGCCGCACTTGACAGTTTTTGACGCCCACTTCGTCCAGCTTACTGCGCGCCAGCGTTAACATATCGGGGCTGACATCAAAGCCAATGGCGCGTTGCGCGCGATGGCCAAAAATCTCTAACATCCGCCCCGTGCCAGTGCCCAAATCGACCAATAAGGCCATTTCCCCCACATGCGCCTGCAATTGCGCGGCCATTTTTTCTTCCACCGCGGTTTCGGGGATGTGGCGCGCGCGCAAGTCATCCCAACTGGCGGCATTGGCTGCGAAATAGCTTTGCGCGCGTTCGGCGCGCAATTGGCGCACTTCGGCAAAGCGTTCGCGGTCGCGCAAAATATCATGGTCTTCGTCTGGAATATGGCCGATGATTTGCGCCAATACGCCAGCCATCGGCGCGCCCTCATGCAACCGATAAAACACCCAGCTGCCTTCCGGATTGCGCTGCACCAGACCCGCATCGGCCAAGAGTTTTAAATGCCGAGAGATACGCGGCTGGCTTTGCAAAAGCACCTGCGTTAACTCAGACACCGTCAACTCCCCCTGCGCCAAAATGGCGAGGATGCGAAGCCGTGTCGGTTCTCCCGCGGCACGTAGAGCGGATAAAAGCTGTTCCATATTTCGTATATACATAAACATATCCTTATATGTCAAGTAATAGGCCGATAAAACCGCTTTCCATGGGCAGATTTTACCCACAATTGGGCAAAAAACACCTCTGGCCCCTTTTCCAAACCGCCAAATAAGCATAGCTTTAGGGTCAAAAAGGAGTTCAATTCATGTTCAAACACATCCAAAATTTATTTATCGCTGGCCTCCTGGCAACCAGCCTTGCGGCCTGTGCGGGCTCTGGCGCTTTGGATAATGCGGCGGATGGCGCGGCGAAAGCAGACCGCGACCCTTATGAAAACTTCAACCGCAAAATGTTCGCCGTCGAGCAGAGCCTCGACGCTTATATTCTCAAGCCCGTGGCCAAGGGATATCTTTATGTGCCGCAACCCGTGCGTCGGGCTTTTCGAAACTTCCTGAACAATCTTATTTCTCCGGTCACGCTGGCCAATGATTTGTTTCAAGGCGAAATGGCGCGCGCCAGCACCACCGCCTTGCGGCTGGGCATTAACACGGTGCTTGGCATCGGCGGTCTGTTCGACCCTGCCACGCATTTTGGGCTAGAGCGCCATGAAGAAGATTTTGGGCAAACTTTGGCCACCTATGGCGTGGGGCCGGGGCCGTATTTATACATTCCCATGCTGGGCCCATCGCCGCCGCGCGATTTATTCGGCTGGGGTTTCGATTGGTTGTTTGATCCCGTCACCTATACGGGCAGTGAAAGCCTGACCGGCCCGATTGTGCGCTATACGCTAGATGGTGTTGACGCGCGGGCCACCAATATGGGTATAATTGACGAAATAGAACGAAGCTCCATCGATTTTTACGCGACGGTGCGAAGCCTGTATCGGCAAAACCGCGAGAGCGAAATTAACAATGGGGTTACCAATATCGATGATCTGCCAGACATCGATGACCTTGACGATTTAGACGATTTTTAGGAGCCACCCATGCGCGCGACCCTTTATAGCTTTGCTGTTTTTGCCCTGCTGCTTCTGCCCCTACCTCTGCCCGCCATAGCGCAAGGCGCGGCGCCAGATTTAGATAAGGCCCGGGCTTTCGTGACCGCGCTGGCCGATGACGCGATTGTCATTCTATCCAGCGAGACCACGCGCGCTGGCCGCGAGGCGAGCTTCAGCAAATTGCTCAATGAAAAAGCCAATATGCGCCGTATCGCCCGCTTTACGCTGGGGCCCTTCGGCCGCAAAATCTCGCAACCCGATTTCGAAACCTATCAGGCCTTGCTCAATCGTTTCATTGTCAAAGTCTATGCCAATCGCCTCGGGGAATATTCCGATGAGAAAGTGATTGTCGGCAAAGCGCAGGCGAAAAAGAAAAACGTCATCGTGGAAAGCCGTATTGAGTTTGCCAATGGCCGCGACCCTATCGATATCGATTGGTGGCTGCGGCTCGAAAAAGACGGCAGCTTCACCCTGTTTGATGTGCGGGTGTTGGGCGTCTGGATGGGCCAAGAACAGCGCGATAGTTTCGCCTCTGTGCTGAAAAATAATAAGGGCGATATGAATGCCCTTCTTGACCATTTAAGGAAACAAACTTCTGGCGATTAGGCCCATAGCTCGGTATATTTCAACCCTCAGACGCATGTTCTGCCTGCCTTTTGGATGCCAGTCGGAATTTTCTTTTCAATAAAAACAAACATTTAAGCTATTTTTCGCCTTATTTACTGCCTTATGTGATTTTCTTGTTGCAAATCATTCTTAATAACATTAATTAATGCGAATGATTATTATTATTAGCAGAGTAAGAATGTTTAATCTACGTCCAAGGGCGCTTTTTTTAGCGGCCATAACATCTACGTCAGTTGGTATGATCATCTCGCCGGCCAATGCACAAGACACCTCAGTTGATGAAATTATAGTTACCAGCACGTATAAAAAGCCAAATTCCAGCGCACTTAAAATGCCAATCCCGCTGATTGATGTGCCTCAAAGCTTATCGATTATTGGGCAAGAGGAAATCAAACTGCGCGGCTTTGGTGACCTTGGCGACATTGTGCGCTACACACCGGGCGTCAATACTTCCCAGGGCGAAGGCCACCGAGACTCCATTGTCTTCCGCGGCGTAGGCTCGACAGCCGACTTCTACCTCGATGGGGTTCGTGATGACGTGCAATATTACCGCCCACTCTATAATCTTGAACAGGTTGAAATTCTGCGCGGCCCGAATGCATTGCTGTTTGGCAGGGGCGGCACAGGTGGCGGGATTAACCGTGTTGCCAAAAAAGCAAATATTGGCCAGGACAGTGTCGCCACCGACCTTACCATTGACAGCTTCGGTGCCTACAATCTTGCGGCAGATGTAAATATGGCAATGAGCGCCGACTCCGCCCTGCGGATTAACGCGTTTGTGGAAACGCTCGAAAATGATCGCGATTATTACGATGGCGATCGCTTTGGAATTAATCCTACCTACAGACGAGCTATCGATAATCAAACCACCTTAGATCTGTCAGTTGAACTTATGGATCATGAGCGCTTTATTGACCGCGGCATTCCCACAGGATCGAACGGTGCGCCAGTCGACAGCCTTCGCGACACTGTTTTTGGCAGTGAAAGCTTGAACACTCAAACACTTGAGGCAACCGTTTTCCGCGGCACGCTTACACGTGAGTTTTCAGATTCCATGACGGGCGTTTTCAACGTACATTATGCTGATTATGAAAAGATGTATCAAAATCTGTATGCATCAGGCTACGATGGAACTGCAGGAACCGTTACCTTAGATGGTTATCGTGACCCAACGGAACGCACACACATGGTCATAAACGGCCATATTACTAGCCAATTCAGGGCAGGCGGCATGAGCCATACGCTTCTGGTCGGCGGTGAATATATAGATACCGAAAATGAAAATCATCGCTTCAATTCCCAGTGGTCTACCTCGAACTCAGACAAAGAGACTTTCGCTTTACCTGCTAGCGGATCACGGCTCGACATTACTACCAACTCAGCAAATGCTGCTACGACAGTAAATTTCGACCAAGATCTTAATAACCGCACTGAGACAGATATAACCGCTACATCATTTTTTGTCCAAGATCAGATCGCCATAAATGACAAACTACAGGTTCTTTTGGGAGCTCGATTTGATGATTTTGAATTGACACTGAGGGACACAAAAGACCCTGCAGCTGTAACTTCAAATGATCGGAATTGGGATGAAGTGTCTCCCCGCTTTGGTCTTATTTACAAGCCGCAGAGCAATGTCTCTTTATATGCAAGCTCGAGCGAGACTTTTATGCCGCGTTCAGGTGAGCAGTACAAGAAATTAAAAGGTGCAGCCCTTGATCCCGACGAATTCGAAAACACTGAATATGGTGTGAAATGGGATGTTTCAGAAGCGTTAAGTGTGACAGCTAGTATGTTTGAAGCTGAATCCGAAAGAGAGGCCTCAGCTGGCGAAGATGTATTCGTTGCTCTACTGGAAGTCGACGGCTTTGAAATCCAAGTGGATGGCGAGCTCTCCGACCGTACCTCTGTATCTTTTGGATATAGCAACATGGATGGCGAAGCAGACGACGGCTTAGACGGCTACGAGTTGCCCGAAACCATGTATTCACTGTTCATCAATCATCAGGCGAGCGAGCGCTTGAACTACGGCATTGGCCTCACATATCAAGATGAGTCAATCATCATGCAGAAGACAGGCGAACGGAAGCCTGAACCACAGCCGTACATGCCAGATTACACGCGAATTGATGCGTCTCTGTCTTACACAATGTCTGATGATACCACTGTAAGAGTAATTATCGAAAACCTCGCCGATGAGGATTATTATCCGCATTCACACTCAACTCACCAGGTTTCTGTGGGTGACCCGATGAACGCAAAGCTCTCCTTGACGCGAAAATTCTGATTTTCAACGCAACGAAAGCAACACCGCCTAACCCCGGCATCACCCTCCCGATGACGGGGTTTTTTGCCCCAACTAGCGGACCCTTCGGTAAGGCGCAACCTAAAAATACTTGGCGAAAGAAATTAACCTTAATTTGCCTTGCCCTCTGGAAGCCCACCAAATCTCTCTGTGCTCGATAAGTGCTCCTAGCGGCTGAATTGTTTGTATTTAATCCGCTTCGGCACTTCGGCATCGGTGCCGAGGCGGCGTTTTCTGTCTTCTTCATATTCGGCGTAATTGCCCTCGAACCATTCCACATGGCTATCGCCTTCAAAGGCCATAATATGCGTGGCAATACGGTCTAGAAACCAACGGTCATGGCTGATGATAACGGCGCAACCGGCAAAGTTATCCAGCCCTTCTTCGAGCGCGCGCAGCGTCTCGACGTCCAAATCATTGGTCGGCTCATCGAGCAGCAAAAGGTTGGAGCCTGATTTTAGCATTTTTGCTAAATGCACGCGGTTGCGTTCGCCGCCCGACAGGAGCCCAACTTTTTTCTGCTGGTCGCCGCCCCGGAAGTTAAACGCACCCACATAAGCGCGCGAGTTCATCTCGCGATTGCCAAGCTCTAGAATATCATTGCCGCCGGAAATTTCTTCCCAGACGGTTTTATCGTCAGCCAGCGAATCGCGGCTTTGGTCGACATAGCCCATCACCGCCGTATCCCCCACCCGAAGCGCGCCGCTATCTGGCGTCTCGCCTCCGGTCAGCATTTTGAACAGCGTCGTTTTACCCGCGCCATTGGGGCCGATAACCCCGACGATACCGCCCGGCGGCAGCGTGAAGGATAGCTCATCAATGAGCAATTTATCGTCAAACCCTTTGGTCAGATTTTCGCCTTCCAGCACAATGCCACCCAAGCGAGGGCCAGATGGAATGGTGATTTGCGTGCGGCCCACTTCTTCGCGACCTTGGCTTTCCAGCAATTCTTCATAGGCGTTAATCCGCGCTTTGCTTTTGGCTTGGCGGGCTTTCGGCGATTGGCGAATCCAGTCCAGCTCATTGGCCAATGTGCGTTGCTTGGTGTCGTCCTCGCGCGATTCTTGCTCGAGGCGTTTTTGTTTCTGCTCCAGCCAATTGGAATAATTGCCCTCGTAAGGCAGGCCTTGGCCACGGTCGAGCTCTAAAATCCAGCCGGTGATTTGGTCTAGGAAATAGCGATCATGGGTCACCAAAACCACGGTGCCGGCAAAGGCCTCGAGGTGATGTTGCAGCCACGCCACGGTTTCGGCATCCAGATGGTTGGTTGGCTCATCGAGCAGCAAGAGGTCTGGCTCCTCCAGCAGTAATTTGCACAGCGCGACGCGGCGCTTTTCACCGCCCGATAGGTTCTCGACCGAGGCATCGCCCGGCGGGCAGCGCAGCGCATCCATGGCTTGCTCGACTTGCGCATCTAAATCCCATAGGTTTTGCGCGTCAATTTGGTCTTGCAGCGCGGCCATTTCTTCGGCCGTCTCGTCAGAATAATTCATCGCCAATTCATTATAGCGTTCTAAAAGCGCCTGTTTTTCAGCCACGCCTTCCATCACATTGCCCACCACATCTTTTTCTGGGTTGAGCTGCGGCTCTTGTTCGAGATAGCCGATTTTAGCGCCTTCGGCCGCCCAAGCCTCGCCTTGATATTCGGTATCGACGCCAGCCATAATTTTTAACAGCGTAGATTTACCCGAGCCATTGACCCCGACAATGCCGATTTTGGCACCGGGGAAAAACGATAAGCGCACTTCTTTTAAAACCTGTTTGCCACCGGCATAGGTTTTGGACAATTTATCCATCACATAAACATATTGATACGCAGCCATTGGGTTCCCCTTTTTAGATGATGAGTTTTGCCAGTTTTAACAAGCCGTGGCAAGGCGCCTCTCTGTGGCGGCAAATTGAGCGCCAAACAAAAGGCTCCGCCCCCGAAGCGGCAGAGCCTTTACTTAAGGTCTCGTGAAAAATGCCCTAGAAAATAACCAGAGCCTCGCGCACGATAAGAACCAGCAGCGCCACCCAAGATAGCAAGAAAATGCCAAAGCGCAGCAGCACGATATTGACCGTGGCTTGCACCAGCGAATGCACAACGCGGATGATAACAAACGCCCAAGCGGCATTGACGGCCATCGCATCGACGTGACCGGCCACAGCAATGGTTAAGGCAATCGCGTAGAATAAAGTCGGTTGCTCGAACAAATGATTGTAATTATCGGCGATACGACGCACTTCCGATGGCAAATAACTCATGCCGACGGGG
>Ga0209603_1000566_pt1 | contig 44326 bp, 58 predicted proteins | sample COGITO_mtgs_1206_FD_184812 | JGI IMG/M metagenome (GOLD analysis project Ga0209603, IMG submission 184812) | Pelagic marine microbial communities from North Sea - COGITO_mtgs_120607 (SPAdes) (version 2) | ecosystem: Environmental > Aquatic > Marine > Epipelagic ...
TTATCATCATTGTTAACTTGTTCATCGATACTTAAGAACATACTGTTAAAGAACATCGCTACCATTTTTTTATCTTTTGGATTGCTACGTATCTCGTTGATCTTATGCTCTGGTATTCTCATATTACCTCTATGCATATCAACCCTTCTTCTTATTGCACCTTTAATTCTTTTACTTAAGAAAGACTTCAATGTCTTCTCAACGTCTTCAGAAACTTTAAGAACTTCAATATCTAGTTTGTCTACAGCTCTAACTAAAGCTTCGTTACCTATTTGTATTAAGTCATTAATAGACAATATACCTGAAGCTTGTTGAGATGTTGGAAACTTTCTTGCTAAGTTTTCTACCAAAGGCATAAACTTTATTATTAAATCATTTCTGCCATACTCTATGTAAGGCTTGTCTACTGGCATGGATCTTTTTACATCTTCCTTATACCGAATGTAATTTTGAATGTTATACTTTTTCATTATTGGTTATTTAGAATTTCCTTTTCTTTTTTCAAACTATCACACATGTTTCTGTGAATTGTTCTTGATGAACAGCTTAATGATTTTGCTATCTTGCTTATAGTTATACTTTCGCCATTGTCATTTAGATCTATCATACACTGATATATATCATCTTTGTGTATCTTCTTTGATTTTCCAATCATAGTACCTACTATTGACATTTTTTCCGTTGGAGTTAGTAAGCTATAGTCATTAAATATTATCTTTCTAAGTTTGTTTTTTGGTGGAATTTCTAAATCACAATTTTCAACTTCATCGACTATATTAAATAACACTCTGCTGTCTATATCAAATGTAACAAAACCATTGCTCTTTTCACAGATAAATTTTGATAAATTTTTAAAATTATTTTTATTAAGATTAGGATTCAAATACCAAATAACTAAAAGGTGCCACTTTAAACTTTTATATGTTGTTATCTTAGCTCTGCTTCTGAACAAACTATAACATTCATAAGTACCATTCTCGTAAAAGCTTCCCCATTCATACACTTTGGTTGGTGTATCATTCACTGGATCTCTTCTGTATACGATGCTACGCGATATAAAGTATTTAAGATTTCGTTCGTGTGACATTAGCCCCTTATTAGTATATACTAGGCCCTATTGTCACAGTCCTGGTATGTTAATGTTTCATATATTACATGCAACTTATTTGCTTCATCTTGATTCATCATTAATTCTTGTTGCATTTCAATGAATCTTTCACTTGATTTACCCATATATTTTTTTTTATAAAAAAAATTAAACTATTATTTAAAAAACTTTATTAGATGTAGACGTCTATTGTACTTATAAAAAAGATCAACTTTGTTCTTGTTTATTTTGTTGTCAAGTAACACGTCGTTTAATATATCGTACTTCAAATGCCTTATAGAGTTTTCAAGTCTGTACAAATGTAGTCTTTTTCTGAATAACTTTTTAAAAAACTTATTAACTTTTTTCATTTTTATATTATTTATTTTTTAGTTCCTTGATTTTAGCAGCTATAATTGCAGCTTGCTTGTAGTCTTCTGCTTCAATACTAGCCTTTAAATCTGACTCTAAATCTGTGATTAGGTCTTTTGAACTTGTAGTATTGTAAGTGTATATAATATTATTACTTGACAACTGATCCATATCAATTTGAAATTGAGCATCGTATTCTTCTTGCCTTTTAAATATTATGTCTGCTATTTTATTAGCTAGTTTTTCAATATCTTTATCTGTCATATTAGTATTTTCTGAATTTAAACTCACCGATTACATATTTATTTATATACCTACCCTTTGATTCGGCATCTCTTAACCCATCGAATATATGTAGAGGTACGTTGTAATAATCATACTCTGATAGGTTTTTAAATTTTAAAGTTAATAAATTGTCTTCACGATTGAATTTAGCTTTACTGATAGCTACTGAATTTACTTTAATTGTTTCTGTTAATGTGCTCATATATATATTTATTTGGTTTATTATATTATCGTTTACTGAACGTATTATTTTTGTAAACACGCTCGTGTTATGATTTCTTCGTCACTGTTTTTTACTGTGTGCTTTTCTTTTTCATAGTAATTCCAGTACGCGGTAACTGCATCGTTATCAACCTTATACTCATCAGGCATGCATTGCGGTGGTTCTTCGAAGCCTAAATTGAATATGCCTCCTGGTAGTTTACTAAGAATGTCTTTACATTTTGTTATTGTCAAGTGGGTTTTACCGTATCGCTTAGTATATTCTTCACCAAGAGCGATCATATGGTAATATAGCCAAGCATAATGATCGGCAGACTGCCTAACCCACCGTGTTGATGGATGGTTTTTATGTGCTATCTTGTAAGGGATGTCATCTGATTCTTCAGGGCATAATAAATGATGGGCTGTACAAAGCATTTGAGCTGATTCTAAGATCATTTTAACTACATGCTTGTTATATTGTACAACTGCAGCTTTGACTGGATCTCTGTGTAAATAAAATATATTCATTATTCTGTTTCTTGGTTTTTAAGTTCTATATTTTTAGATAGTTTACTCCATCTTTTCTTAAACTTTTTAGTTTCTGATCTTGCAACCTCGTTATCAACACCTGTTTTTAATACAAACCCTGTTAAGGAGTTTACAGGTTTACTGCTAGATATAGCGTCGTTCATTTCACGTCTTTGCATTGCTTTGAATTGTTCTAATGTTTGTTCTTCCATATTAGTGTATAATTAGTCCTACTTTATTTGTTTTATTAAACCATTTAGTTGCCATAAGATCTATAGAAGACGCGTCGATATAACCCGCGTCATCTAATTCTGCCTTGCTAGAGAATATTTTAGTGTGCCTGTGTTGTATTTTGTCTATTAAATTTTTCTGCTTACCTGAATCACTGAATATGATATCGAAGTTACTAGGCAGAGATGTGTATAGCATCATCTCTACCATATTAGTATAGCTGTAGAATTTAACCTCTGGAAATAACAAAGCAATGTCGATCCATTTGTTTAGATATTTTTTAGAATAATAGTCACCTGAATCGTGTACCCTTACATAGTCTGGTTTCTTTTTAACTATTTCTGAATACATTTTATTAACAAAGTCATCTGTCTTGGATAATTGGTAACGCTTTTCGAAAGCTGGTTTAACATTAGACCAGATATATGCACCTTTTTTAGCATAACAGAATTTTACACATTCGTCTGCCATAGGACAAGTAAGTTTACCTGACGCCGACTTGTATGCAGGTATACCGAAATTGAATACGCGTACGCCAAGCATTTTAGATGTCTTTTTTAGTTTAGAGTTTTGTGTAAGTAAATTCATAGTTATAAGCTGTTATAGTATTCGTTAAGATCGTCTGTTGCTTCTATTATGCCTCGACATGCATCATAAATGTCTTCTAGCCAATTATCATTTTTGTAGTCTTCCCATTGATCTAGTGTATCCATGTCGTCTACTTGTTCCATTGTTTCTAGGTCTGCCAACAATTGCTGTAATTCTCGTACTGTGTATTTCATTTTATTTGTTTTTAGTTTATTGTTTTAATATATTATCTTACCTGTATCGTATTATTTTTGTAATTACTCTTCAACTATATTGAATAGCTCTTCAACACTATCTGATATATATTCAGCAAGGTCATCAGCTGCGTCAAACTCAATATTACTTAACTGTATTCTATTGTCATAATCTATTTCTAACTCATAAGAATAAGAGTCCGATCTATCAAATTCATAGTTGCTAATTGTTTGGGTAATAGCTTCTCTGATTTCATCTACAGTTTCCTTAGTTATTTTAGGTAGATTAATTTTTTCTAGCGCAATTTTTGCAAGTGATAGCTCTTTACTCATCTGAGTTGAGTCTTGTTTAGCTTGTGTTAACATTGTTTCTAATGTTTGAATTCTGTTTTCTAATGCTTGTTGTTCCATAATTTAGTTTTATTTATTTGATTTTTCTATTGATTCTGTTATGTATTGCCACACTTGCAGCTCTCTTTTTGTTACCTCTAGCATTAATTCTAACTCAGACATAGTGATTGGACCTGTTATTTTATGCTTTATATCGTATGAAAGCTGCTCAATCTCAATCTTTAGCATTGACATTTTAGCGAAAGCTTTGTTACTTGCTCTGTCATGTAGTTCGTATTTAGTCATCTTCTTTGATTAAAATGTTATCTCCGAACCTCATGTCCCAAGCTGATACTCTTAATTTATTTATATTACAAACTTCGTATATATCACTTAACTCACTGATAGTCAAGTCACCGTAAAACGTAGAGCTTTCTAGCTTTGCTAACAATCTACTTGAAGTGAAAGAATAGTCACTTGATTTAATTTTTTTGATGTACTTAGGTTTGATTTTTTGTAGTAATGTATTCATTGTTTTATTTTTATTTGTTACGTATATATTATCATACGGTGATCGTATTATTTTTGTAATCTTTATTGTAAGTTGTAGCTAACTCTATGTAGTCTACATCTGACAGGAACGCTCTTGCATAATCTTCTACTAAGTAAGGTGTGTTGCATGTATTTGGATTCCTGAACACGCAATCTTCAACTATTTCTTTTAGTTCTGATGGTTGTACTATATAGTCAAAGTCTATGCTTCCAAGTATCTCTGTGTTTATTTTCCAAGTAGCGTAATTGCTCCAACCGTTGTATTTTTCTAATTTACTCATATTATTTGTTTCTATAAGGTGTTCGTTCATGATATGCTTCTTTAAATTCCTCAATTGTATCTTTTTCAAACTTATTGAAAGAATTGATACCGTATAACTTGTCGTATAACTCTTTGAAGCCATCGTATCTACAGTATTTACCGTTGATCTCGTAAGACATTTCTATATCGCTTATTTCGTGCTCGTAAGTGTCTTTTAGTTCATTGTGAATAGTATGACTCCACACAGTTCCTTTTACTGTAAATAATCCTAGTTCTTTTGAAAAGCCAGTACTTATACTGTAGCTTACGTCTTCAAAATTCTTAATAATTTCACTCATATCGTTTAATTTAATTTGTTAGTAACTAGTGAGGAATCGAACCTCATACCCGTCGGTAGTCGCGGCGACCGGGGACACCCCAATCCTAAATCCTCCATACCTAGTTTCCGCACCATTCCAGGATCTTCGTCAGCTTAACAATTTATACTACCATTGCCGTACTGAGCCCCACAAAGTGCTTGTTTTGTTGTTACATATATATTATCCTGCTTGTGTCGTATTTTTTTTGTATTTCTTTTTACCTAAGCTTACATCTTGATACATACGGCTGACTACACGGTGCATAAGTTCGGTGTGTATAGCACTAAACTCATCTCCGTCCTCTATGATATGATCACCATCGAGTTCCCATTCACATACGTCTGATAGTTTGTTTAACATCGTAGCGGATATTCTGTTTACTTTCAACTGCGTTTTCATATTAATTCTAATTTATCTATTAATTCTTTTGATTTTTTAGCTACCATTGCTTCAATGTAAGACTTTTGTACCGATTTTAAGATAGAGCTCTTAAATCTATACAAATTCATACATGACGACGAGTGGTGTGAGTGGCTTACAACTTCTTCAGATAGATCAAACCATGACCCGCCGCCGTATTTTTCTTGTAAAAACTCTAACGATTTTACAAAGCCTTGTACTATCTGCTCTAGTTCCTCTTCTGCAGATTTTTTTAGTCTTTTTTCTATTTGATTTAAGTCTTTCATTATAATATTCTTTTTAATTGTTCTTTAATTGCTAGTATATCTTCATCACTAACTGCTACTTCTTCATCGCTCTCACGTTCCCATATAACATTGTACATAGCGTCGTGGAAGTTATCACCTATTATTTCATCTAGGCGATTAGCGATGTCTTTAATTTCCTCCCACGTTAACTTCATCTTGACAGTTTTTTTGGTTAAATGCGTACAAGAATTTAATTCTATCGACGTGATTTGGAATTGTTTCACGCTTGAAGTTTATCCACTCTGGATTTCTTTCATTTACATACGGTGTTTTCTTGTTGATTTGATAGAACAACGGTCTTCTGTGATAAAAATTATCTTGTTTGGTATTAACTCGTACATAACCTGACTCAGATACTGTACCTATTCTGCCGTCTGACAGTTCGAAGTGTAAACTTCCTTTGCTTGTGATTTTAATTAACTTCATATTATTATTTTTATTTGTTACATATATATTATCTAAGAGCGATCGTATTATTTTTGTAAGAAGTAATTCTGTTGAATAAATTCTATTTGCTCTTCGTTTAAGTCACTCCAGTTAACACCATACTCGACGCTAGCTATAGTGTTTAACGCTTTGATACCGATAGCTCGCCTGCCGGAGTTATTAATTTGCTGCTTGATGCTTGTGTATAGCACTTGATCCGTCAATGGAAATATCTTATGCACACCATGTAATACAGTTGCATAGTTTTTATTTAGCTCATTACCTATAGTCTCGAATGTATCGTTAGTATATTCTCGAGATAGCTTGTAAAATAAAGCTCTAGCGTCTGAGTGGTACCGTTTTCTACCCTTGATAGCTAAGTCGAAACCTACATTGTCTTCTACTATTGCTCTTATTTGTCTTATGTTAATCATTTGCTTGTATTTTAGCTACTAATGTTTGTAGAAACCAGTCACAGCTTGTATTGCCGCCAACGCTCCATGTTGTTAAACCATTTTTAGTATATTTCTTATCGTAAGTTTTCCAGTCATACACTCTGAATACTTTGTCAGTGTATAACACAACCCACTCGTATTGAACCTTGCCGTCACCTGAATCACTTGGTTTGAATGTTGGTTTGCCTAATGCTTTTTTGATTTGTTTGTAAGTAAAACCATTTAACTCACCTACCTTGTAACCGTCAAGGTTTACGTTATCTAACTCGTCTATATTTAATTTTCTCATATTATTCTGCTATCCAAGTTAAACCTTTATAATTAAACCACTCTGTTATACCGTCTTTGTCTTCATTCTCATCATAGATGAATGCGAACTTGCTTGGTATTTCACTGATACTATAACCTCTGTATAGTTTTATACCGTTTAGTATTAATCTTGTTTTGCTTTTAAATTTTAGTGATTGCATAGTATATATTTTATTTGTTACATGTATATTATCTTACTCATGTCGTATTATTTTTGTAATTGCTTTGATCTATTTTTTAACTCTGCTAAAGCTTTGTCTGCTATTTCCCAAGCGTCATAGTATCGCTCTCTGTTCTGACTTTCATCTAGTATATCTCTGATACCATCATTTTTTAATTGCTCCATCAACGCTTCCATACCTAGTATGACTATGTTTAATTCTTTGTTAGTTAATTCCATATTTATTTATTCTATTAGTTTAAGTTAAATACTTTACAAAATATATCTTCTTCGAGTTCTTCAGGTAATTCACCGTCTTCACACTCGCAATCTTCTTTGACAAACTTAGATATTAAGTTTATTAATTCTCTTTCACTGACCTCGTTACTTTTTAGTTTGAAGTAGTCTATTGTTTCTTTATTCCACTCGAATACTTTTTCCATAAATTGTACTTTAGATTATTCCACCGACACTATTAAATGAAGTTGGGTTAGTTACTAGTTTGAATATTAATACAGTGATACCTGTCGCTGCTAAACCTGTTAGTGATATCATTATCGCTTTGATAGTTACATCGGTTACTTTTACTAGTAACTTGTGTGTGAATTGTTTTCTCATATTAATTATATTTATTAGTTCACGAACAGGTGCAAAGTTTCTCTTTTCGCCCAAGCTATTTAAAATCTCTTTGTTTTAAATAATTATTCTGTACTCGGTTTTTTTGTTCGCTTTATTTTATTATTATTCTTCTTCATTGAATTCTGCCCACTCTAGGCAATCTCCACATAGTTCGTCGCTTAAAAAGCTCGGCTCGGCGCCACAACAGTTACTCCACATATTATTTATATTTATTAGTTTTTACATTTATATTATCTACGAGTAGACGTATTTTATTTGTAGACAGTGTTTTCACTGACTCTAACACACCGTAACTTGTTTATATACATAGATGTAAGAATAGTATATTATTGTTTGTTAGAGGTGTTGTTTTATTTGTTGAAAGAAAGAGGAGTAGAGTAGTAACACCACTCCTCTAAGCACTTAAGAGTTAAATAATTACTTTATCTCTTAGTATTACTGGAATTGAAGAAGAAGAAGTGTATGATTTATACTTTTTAAAACATTCCATTACTTCTAATTTGTCTTTCATTATCTCGTAAGCGAGATCGTGGTTGTAAGTAGTAGTTTTTCCATTTTTAAATGTTACTTCGACTACTTGATTTTTTCCAATTAGTGACTTTCTGATTACAAAGCGTTTAGATTTTAAGTTTTCCATTGTTTAAGTTATTTAAGTTATTATTATTATTTTTTAGTTACATATATATTATCTTAAAGTGGACGTATTATTTTTGTAACGTTGTCGAGCAGAGCGAAGTGCTATACACAAGAGTGTCTATTAGATATTATCTTAAGCGAAGCGTAATTTCTTTGTAAAAAGCGAAGTGCTATACACTATGCTATACATAGCGTTTTCTTTAGCAAGAAAAGCTACATTTCACACAGTGTGACATTAGGGTCTTAATATAGACCTAGTAAGGGGCTATTGTCACAGTTTTTATTTGTATTGTTCTAACCATCTTTCGATGCCTTTTTGTTCGTCAGTCATAGGTTTTTCTACTACGTTAATGCGAATACATTTTACGTATTTCGTACCGTCAGGTCGTGTGATTGTTTTGCTTGTGTACATTATTTGTATATTTTTGGGTTAGTATGAGACATCCATTCGATGTTGTTGATGTCGAAGCCACGGTCTTCTATGAAAAGCTCTAGGTCTTCACAAGATTGATTTTCTTGGTCGGTAAATTCTAATTGGTGTACTTTACCGTTGGTGAAATTTAGTATTGTTATGTATATCATATTGTTTGTTTTAGATTGCTTCCCAGAACAGGTTGCGCTGTTCAGTGGTTAAGCCGATTAGATTGTCTTGTCCGAACATTTCTTGGCAGATCACAGTTCTGCGCTCAGACTCTTTAATGTTTCGCATGACTTCGTCCCATGCTTGTTGATTTGTTTTATACATAATATTTAGTTTTTATAGTTTATTAATTAGTTCGTCTAGTGTTATTTGTAAACTTGTTTTAGTTACATTTCCGTTTAGATATTGTTGAAGTTCATCGATTGTTGCAATTACTTCTACTCTTTGCTCGTTTGTCATGATATTTAGTTTTTATTAGTTATTGTTTTAGATGAGAGACTAGACTATTTCTTTGTCTCTTAAGATTACTGGAATACTTGTTGATGAAGTATAAGACTTATATTTGATGAAACAGTTCATAGTTTCTAGTTTGTCTTTCATGATATCATATACTTTATCGTGATTGTATGTTACTTGTTTTCCAGATTTGAATGTTACTTCAATGATTTGATTCTTTCCTACTAATGATTTTCTTACTACGAATCTTTTTGTTTTTAATGTTTCCATGTTTATTATATTTAATTATTATTATTTAGTTACAGTTATATTATCTAGTTGACTACGTATTTTCTTTGTAATGTTCTCCTTTATAAAAGGTTAGAACCGTTTTGTAATGTATCAATTAATACTATTATAGATAAGAATAGAATAGTTGATAGAGAAATTAATTTGATTACTGAATTAAGATTTAAATGTTTCATGTTATAGTTATTTGGTTACAGTTATATTATCTGTGTGCAAGCGTATTATTTTTGTAAAGTTCTCGGCGATAGCGGTGGTATGCTATACATTTTTTCTAAAGAAAAAAAAAGAAATAGCTAGGGAAAAAGCTAAATGCTAAGATGTAACACGCTGAAAACCACGTATATATACACGAAAACGTAAATAAAGTTGGGGGACCCGGCAAAATGAAATGCGTTTCCGTAAGTCGTTGGAAATCAGAGAGATAGGGGGTTACACTATACCCCTATATTTTTAATAACTTTTTAAAAACTGTGACATTAGCCTTATAAGTTATAGAGTAAGGGGCTATTGTCATACCCCTATTAATTTCGATGCGTGTAAAATGAGCGTCTTTCGTGTAAGTATATAGACTATGTAATTTAAAGAGCATGGGAAAACAAAAACTAAGTCCAGCGGCAGCGAAAGCCAAAGCTATTAGAGACTTAAAAGCAGCGAACTCACCGGACAGAAAAGAAAAAAGAGCAGATAGTCAGAAAAAAAGGAGAGCAGCGGCTAAAAAACACGGACCAAATTGGTTAAACGGAAAACACTACGACCATAACACCGGGAGATTTACATCTGCAACGCATAATCTTGGTGGAACACAGAACGAGAACTTAAAAGACGGTACAAAAGCCGAAAAAGCACAATCTAAAAAATAAAAAATGGCAATAAACTATAGCTATCCAGAAATAGGGGCGTTAGCAACAGGTGATTTACTAACTGTAGTAGACATATCTAACGGGAACAGAACAAATACGCTAGAAATAGGTGATTTATCTAGTTACATAATTACAACATCGAGCCTTACTAACGGCTCTGGTACCGCAGCTGCTATTCCAAAGTGGTCTGATGCAGATACATTGACAGATTCTTTAATGAGTGAAACTGCTTCTAGCATAAACGTAACAGGTGATTTAAACGCTTCAAACGATTTAATAGCTGGTAGAGATCTTACTGTTACAAGAACTGCTAACATTTCTGATTTAGTTACTACTGGAACAGCCGTTATTGGAGGTAATATTACTGGTAACAATAATGTTATAGCCCTTAATAACGTATCTGTTGGTAATGACTTAACCGTTGTTAACGACGTATCTATTAGTAACGGCCTTGTGGTTACTGGTGGTACTGAGGTAAACGCATTGACTATTAACGCAGCACTGGAAGACGGTTCTGGAACTGAAGGTACTTCTGGTCAAATATTAAGTTCTACTGGAACAGCTACGCAATGGATAGATGTTGAGGCTCAGACTTTTTCTAGTTTAACCACTACAGGTACTTCAGGCGCAGCTACTTTGGTAGCAGGAGTTTTAAATGTTCCTCAGTATGTAAGTAGCGCACCAGCATATACTTCATCATTTATATCTATATCTCAGTCAGGTACAGGGGAGCCAACTGCGGCTTTTCTTTCTAATGATGCAGGACTTGTTCTCGGAACAGATACACGTATGGGTACTGGGGAATATTACTTTACATTTACAGGAACTCCTCCGGATGAAGATAATGTAATGATTGTTTTACCTGGCGGTTTACGCAACGGTGGGTACAGCTTTATAACATTAGTTTCTGAATATAGAAATTCAGGTCAATTATTTATAAATTCATATGGAGTAAATGGTTCTGGAGCGCTAATAGCAACAGATATAGGGTTTGGCGGGGACAACTTAATTATTGTGGAAATAAGAGTATTTAACTAATGAGTGGAATATCGTCTTACCAATTAAAATCACAACCAGATGGCTCTGATATAGTAATCGGAACATCGGTAGAAAATGGGCAGACTAAAAATTTCTCTGTAGGAGCATTATCAAACTACTCGATAAACACTTACCTTAAGAATATTAGCTGGCAATTCATTATATTAGAGCCAGATCCAGTTGAAAGAGCAGTAGGTTCTATATCTTTTGAGAACTTTGGTGGTCAAGGCACTAATTGGTCCGCTATTACTAGACTATATATAAACACACAGATGCCAAATGGCACAGCTTCAATAAACTACTTAACAAGACTTGTAGGAAAAGACATTGTATTTGGTGATAGAAACAATTTAGATGGGTATGGCATCTTTACTCTAACAGCATTAACTCAAGAATCAGGTTCTGTGTACTATATGGACCTATCTTATAAGTCAGGTAGTGGAGTTATTAAGGCTTTACATTACTATGGCATACAAATAGACATCGAAGCTGTAGAAAGTGACAAGCATTTTGTATTTACGCAGCCAACACCTTCTACCTCGTGGACTATAGAACATAACTTAAATAAATTTCCATCTGTATCTGTTGTAAACAACAACAATGTGTTAATGTATGGAGAAACAACGTATACGGACTTAAACAATTTAACAATAAACTTTTCAGCTGGCTTTTCAGGCAAAGCGTACCTAAACTAAAAAAACAATGGCAATCAATTATTTAAATAGCATTGATCTTAACAGAAACGAACTGCAAGATGCGCAGTTAATAAGATCTCAAGTAGAAAACCAACCAAACGACGCTGCTGTAGGTGGAACACCTGTAGAAGGTCAGTTATATTTTAACACATCAGACGATGTACTAAAAATTTACGCTAACGGTGCCTGGGTAGAAGTAGGTGGTGGAGTAGAAACTCTTACGACTACAGATGGTACTTACATCAATCTAACACCTAACTCTGCAACTTCTGGAGCAGTTACTGTAACAGCGGATCTTTCTGCTATAGATGGAACGTCAAGCGCAGGTGAAAGATACTTAACTAAAACAAATGTTTGGGCTGAAATAAGCACAATACCAGGAACATACGTATGGGCTATTCAAGGAGACACAGGTGGTCCAACGTCTGTAACTTCAGGTAGCACTATTGATTTTGAAGGAGGAAATAATGTTACAACTGCTTTAGTAGGTAATACATTAACAATAAACTCTACAAATGAAGCAATAACATTAACAGGTGACGTTACTGGCACAGGTACAACATCTATAGCTACTACTATATCCGCTGGAGCAGTTGACTTTGCTATGATAAATCCCGCGGTTGTAATAACTGAAGCTGAAGGTATTGTAAATAACGACAACGATGTTACATTACCAACTTCCGCAGCTGTAAAAGCTTATGTAGATGATTCAGTCGCTGGTGGATTAGTATATCAAGGCGGATACAACGCTGCCACTAACACTCCAAACCTAGATTCTCCTCCAACAGGAGCGGTTAATAAAGGTTTTACCTATACAGTAACTGCTGACGGATTATTCTTTACAGAGCAAGTTAGAGTAGGTGACGTGCTTATTGCTGAGATAGACACCCCGACAACATTAGCTGATTGGACAACTGTTCAGAACAATATTGATCTTGCTGATCTAACAACAGTAGGTATTGGTAATGTAAACGCTGGTACTGGTATTAGTGTAGCTTACTCTAATGGAACAGCTACAGTAACAAACACACAAACGAACTCAGATAACACTTACGCTGTAACAATAACTGATACAGCTACAATAACGCATGGGTTAGGTACTAAAGATGTTATGATTCAACTGTATGACGTAACCACAGATGAAACTGTATATGCTGATGTTGATAGAGCTTCTACAACAACCGCTACAATTACATTTGCTACAACTCCTACAAACTCAGTTAGAGTATTAGTGCAGAAGATAGGGTAATAACAATTAAATACAATACATGAAGTTTAAAAATGACATAGAGCTACAGGCTGGTCTTGAGGATTTATCTGGCTCAACAGGTACCTCAGGACAGGTACTGTCTTCCACAGGGACAGGTACTTCCTGGATAGCTCAAGATGATATAACATCCGCAGCTTCTAAGCTTGTAGTAATAGCATGTAAAAACACTCATACAGCTACGATATTAAAAGGAACACCTGTTTATCAAACTGGTACGGTTGGAGCAACCGACGTTATAGAGGTTGCACCTGCTGATGCTTTAATATCTTTAGGTTACCAACCAGCTGTTGGTTTGCTACAGCAAGATTTAGCTATAAACGGATTTGGTAATGTAGTTATAACAGGTGAACTACTAAACTTCACAACAGACCCTATAGATGGGTTAACTCCTGTAACAGGGCAAAAAGTATTTTTAAAATCAGGTGGAGGCTTAACCTTAACAAAGCCAACAGGTGTAACCAACGGTATACAAAACTTAGGTCTTATAGGTAAGGTATCTGGAGGAAGCGCTGGGTCTATTACTGTATCATCTATTATGCGTACCAATGATGTGCCTAACCTTACAACAGGTAAGATATGGGTTGGTGATGGAAACACAGTAGAATCTACTGTTGTACACTTGGATGAGGTTAATGGTAGGATGGGTATTGGAACAAGTAGCCCTAATGCTGTATTAAATGTAAGTGGTGCTGGTGACTTTTCGGGAGGAACAGTTGTTTCAGGTATAGACAGTCAAACTGATGTTGGAATTTCTATAGCTAAAGGCAGTTATGTAAAATCTAATGACGGAAATTATTTAAGAAACTTAATTGGTCAACAATCAGGTGGATCTATTGACATTGGTCAAGGAGGGACTGGTTTGATTTCAAATATAAATTTAAAACCTGGGAGTAGTGGTAATATAGACTTTTTTGGTAGTGGATCTATTGATATGCGTGTAGCTTCCTCAGGCAACGTTGGTATCGGGACTACTAGTCCTAGCGCTAAATTGCACGTTACTGATGGGAGTGGTGGAGATATAGCAATAGGAACTAATACAACTGCTGTAAAATATTTAAATTTCGGATTAAACTCAGATTACTCTATACAATCAAATGGAGGAAGTTATTTAAGATTCCATACTGAGGGGTCAGAAAGAATACGTATTGATTCCGCAGGTAACGTCGGGATCGGAACGACTGCTCCGTCAATTGTTGGGGGAACTGCAAAAATGACAATTAATGTGGGTGCTTCTCCATCGCCAGTTTCAATTGTTAATGGAACTACGGACGGTATGTACATTAGAAGGTACGACACTAACGGTCAATATCAAATACAGACAACTGTTGGCACTGGAAATAGTGGTAATCTATCTCTTCAAACATATGGTGGCAACGTAGGTATCGGTACGACTAGTCCTGGTTATAAACTTGATGTTTCAGGAGACGCAAGGTTTACAGGTGATGTAACTGTATCAGGCGGTGACATTACTCTAGGTGGCACAGGGCGTATTCAAGGTATAGACACTGTAAGTGCTGGTACAGATGCTACTAGTAAAACATATGTAGATAATGCAATAGCGGGTGTGCCGCAAGGAGATATAACTGCAGTAACAGCTGGTACTTTTTTAACAGGAGGAGGTACTTCTGGTAGTGTAACGCTTAATGCAGATGCATCAAAATTATCTCATATTGTCGATAGTTCTAATGCAAGTGTAACTGCCGGTTGGATAACAGTAGCTGAAGCCGATACAGCAAGACGGGCTGGAGAGATTTATGTAACAGATGGAGAATCTGGTGATCATTCATTCATTCGTATTGATTGGATGCGTAGTTATGCGGATAGTAACTTTACAGTATTAAATTGTGGCGGTCACCAAAATAGAATTCAAGGAGTAAGAGTATTACAGGAAACAGCTGATCCCACGTATGGTCCAAAATATTTACAAGTAAAAGTTACAGTAACTTCTAATTATTATGTTATTATAACTGCTCCTGGAACAATACCTAATTATTCAGACTTTACAGCAGTAACACCTGTATTAGAAGACACTAAAACAGGATATTCTGTAACAGGAGCTCAGCTGGAGAACCTACAAGATTCAAGCGTGGGTACTCAGGAAGGTATTACAGTTGGAGAAGAACTATATGTTAATGGCGGAGGAAACTCTTATTTTCTAGGCAACGTAGGAATTGGTCTGACTAGTCCAACATCGGGGATACACGTTAATACTTCCCAATCAGCTGCTAGATTTATTTCGAGTCAGGCGACTGGATTAGAAGTGCAAGGAGGTGGAAATAGTCAACCTATAGCAAGTTTTAAAGATACAGCTGCTTCTGAAAAAGTAAGAATATCTTCTACAGGTAACGTAGGGATCGGGACGACTTCGCCAGACACGAAGCTAACTCTGTCATACTCGGCTAATGGTGGTTCAGAAGGTCTTAAATTAAATTCAGCGACACGAACAACGACTGAAGATAATTTATCTGCCATTGAAGTAGTAGGAAACACAAACTACGGCACTGTATTTAATGTGCAAATGGATGGTCAGATTCAGGTAAGTCCGCGTGGTACAGAAGCCATGCGTATTGATTCTTCAGGCAACGTAGGTATTGGAACGACTAGTCCTAATACGGCTTTAGAGGTTGATGGTGCAATTTCAACTACTACTTCTGATTACGTTCAAGGATCAACTGGTTCAAGATTGTTATTAGAAACATCAGGATCAGGTAATACATATTCATATATACAAGCACAAAATAGCGGAGGTGCTTCTAGCGCGGAAGATTTAGCCTTACAACTTTACGGCGGTAACGTAGGGATCGGGACAGCAAGTCCTACAACTGTTTACAGTAAAGTTTTACAAATCAACGCTTCAGGGAACGGGTCAACCTTAAGACTAACTGACGCAGGAAGCGGCTCTGCAGTAGGCAATGGCTTAGAGCTATTACAGTTTGGAGTGGATTCTTATATTATAAATAGAGAAAGTGGAGTAATGCGTTTTTGGAATAATAATGCTTCAAAAATGGTTATTTTATCCAACGGAAACGTAGGTATCGGAACGACTAGTCCTGATGCTAAGCTACACGTAGAAGGTCCAATAAGTAGTAACGGGCTTATCGCTGATTTTAGTATAAACGGAGGTACTGGCTACGGTATGAATAACTTGAGGGTAGAAATTCCACAATATGGTTCTGGTATAAGAGTCTATTCACCAACTAGTTCAGGCACTGATAATTCAGCTATGTCGTTTATCCAAGAAACTACAAGCGTAGGAGGTATTACTATAAATACTTCAAGCACAAGCTTTAATACAACCTCAGATTACAGGTTAAAAGAGAATAGAGAGGAAATATCAGACGCTATTGAAAGAGTAAAAGAATTAAGACCTGTAAAATTTAATTGGATTAAAGAGCCAGGTGAATCAAAAGTAGATGGATTTTACGCTCACGAGTTAGCAGAGGTTGTACCTGAAGCTGTTACTGGTGAAAAAGATGCTTTAGATTGGGAAGGAAATCCTAAATACCAAGCTATTGATCAAGCTAAAATAGTACCTTTACTAACAGCTGCTTTACAGCAAGCTATAAATAAAATAGAAGAACTAGAGTTAAGAATACAAACAATAGAAAACAATTAAACAATTATAAAAATGGCAACAACTTACAACTGGGATTGCAAAACAGTGGATGCTTATCCACAAGACGGAGAGTATGCTGACTTAGTGTACAACGTGCATTGGATAGTTACCGGTATATCAAGCGAATTAGACCCTCAAGGTGTGGCTTACAGTGCAACCAACATTGGAACACAAACACTAGACACCAGTGAGGTAACAGATTTTATCCCATTTGAGGATTTAACAAACGAGCAAGTTGTTACTTGGACAAAAGGAGCGATGGGCGCAGAGCAAGTTGCTTCTATTGAAGCTAGCATTCAATCTCAGATTGACTCATTAATTACACCTACAACAGTTACTTTAACTATTGGAGAACCAATACCACCGACTGAAGAGTAATTTACGCTTAAAATGTGTAATGATACTTTAAGCTCTGCTTTGCAGTATGCTTAATCAAATTAAATTAAATCAAATTAAATATGACTGATAAGATTGTCAAGAACTTAAGTTTTGGTGATGACGCTAAAACTAAGGTATTCGAAGGAATAAACAAATTAACAAAAGCCGTTAGTTCTACACTAGGAGCTAGTGGCCAATGTGTAATTTTAGAAGACGGTAGCGGAAGACCGGTTATTACAAAAGATGGTGTAACCGTTGCTGATTCAATAACATTACTAGACCCAGTAGAAAATATGGGTGCTACGCTTTTAAAGGAAGCTGCTAGAAAAACCGTTAAAGAAGCTGGAGACGGAACGACCACGGCTACGGTACTAGCGCACTCAATATTAAGTGAAGCTTACGAGGCTTCAAAACAGAATAATATCAGAGTTATAAAAGATGGTATTAACACTGGGGTTGAGAAGGTAATAAAGTATTTAGAAAGAAAAAGTATCAGCGTCAGTGGTGATATGCTAAAAGACATTGCTACTATTAGTTGTAACAACGAGAGATATTTAGGTGAGATCATAGGTGATGCCTTTGAAGCTGCTGGAGAAAACGGTGTTGTTATAATGGAACAAACAGATACTGAAGAAACTAGCTTTGAGTTAGTTGATGGTGTTCAGTATGACAAAGGTTTGACAAACTCACATTTTGTGACTAGTCAGGAAAAAAGAATAGCTGAATTAGAAAGACCAGTTGTATTGCTATTAGAATCACCAGTTGAGTCTGTTAGAAAGATACAATCAATATTGGAATATGTTATTCAAAATAACAAACCGTTATTAGTTATAGGTGATTTAGATCCACAAGTGATCTCTACATTAGCTATGAATAAGGTTAAAGGAAATATAAAAGTCAACGTGATCAATGCTCCGACATACGGAATAAACAAAAAAGATGTATTATCTGATCTAGCTGTATTAACAGGCGCGACAGTAATAAACGAAGATCTTGGAGATGACTTAGACGTCATAAACCCAAGTTTATTAGGTACATGTATAAAGAGTGTTACTGATGATTACGAAACTATACTACAAGTAGACAACGAAACAGAAGAAGTTAAAAGTCTGATAGAAGAGGTTAAAAACCAAATCAAAGAAGCAAAAGCTCCTGGAGATGTTATTAGATTAGAAAAAAGACTATCAAGGTTGTCTGCTAAAGTAGCTATAGTAAAAGTAGGTGCTAACTCAGAAGTAGAGTTAAAAGAAAAATCTGACAGAGTTGAAGACGCTATATGTGCTACTAAAGCCGCTATTAAAGAAGGTATAGTATCAGGTGGTGGAATCGCATTGTTAGATGCATCTACAAAAGTTAAACCAAAGAATATTGGTGAAGAGATATTGCTAGAGGCCATTAAGGCGCCATTTAAGAAGATATTAAGTAATTCAGGTGTTGAATTTCAGGTGTCAGGAAAAGAAGGCGTAGGAATGGACGTAATAACAGGTAAGATGGTTAATATGATTAAGAAAGGAATTATTGATCCTTTGTTAGTTACAAAAAGCGCCTTGAAAAACGCTGCTTCCGTTGCAACAACTATATTATCAACTGATTGTGTAATTAATAACTTAAGAGTTGGAGATGAAAGCAATAGGTAATAATATTCTTATAGATAAGATAAAAGAAGGGCCTGTATCTAAAACAGATGGAGGCTTACTTCTAACGCAGTCTCAGAGACAAGATGTTAGATATAAAAAAGCCAAAGTAATTAACTGCGGTGATCAAGTAACTGGTGTTAAAGAAGGAGATTCTATTTTCTACGATAGACACGCTGGTCACAGGATAGAAATAGGTGATGATGTTTATTATGTTATTAGATTTCAGGATGTTGTTATAGTTTTATGAGAATAACGCCTGGTGATATCAAAGATCTTAACATCTTTAAACATTATAGGATAGTAAGGAAATGGGCTTGTAAAAACAACGGTCTTAACGATGCTGATTTAGAGTTATTAATATATCTAGACTGCATGGACTTGTTCTCAAGAAAAGATTTTGAAACAGGTACATATTCTTATAGTTGGAACAATAGAAGATGGAATAAACTTCTACAAGAAGATTGGATTAAAGTATGGAGACCTAGAAATAGGACTACACAGAAATACAATATATATAAAGTTTCTTTTAAGGGTAAGCAACTGATACTCAGGATGTATAAAATACTTTTAGGAGAAGAAGATATACCAACTAGTACTAGACGAAATAAAATAATGAAAGGTCAGTCATACATAGACAAAGTATTGATAACCTCTATTAACAATGTTAACAAAGATAAAGATAGATAACTATGAACAATCAATTAATGATAGACCCGATGACGGGTATGCCAGTTCAGCAAAACGCTGCAATGCCTCCAGTACCTGGTAATGAACTAGGTTACACAAAACCTGTTTTCAATCCTCAAGCACAAGTTCAAGCTAATGGAGTGTTTGGAGATGTTCAACAGAAAGCAAATTCGGTGAGTCCATTGTTTAAGAAAAGTTGTGGATACAAAAAATAAAAGATATGAAAGGTAAAAACGGAATTGTAGGAGAAAATACTTTATGGGACGGACCATTGAGTCAAGCTGATAGACCACACGGTAAAGGATCTAGCTCTGGAAAAAACGGAATGAAGATAAAAGTAATGCAACCTTGTGGATGCGTTGGAGACTGCGGATGTGGTGAGTTAAAAGGACCAATCACTCAAAGAGCTAAGGGATAGTATGGCTTATACTCAACCGGATAGTTCTCCATTTCTTAGGGTTAGAAAAACAACTAAAGGTAAAGGTAGAAACTTCTTATCAACAGAGGAAGGAGCAGGAATGACAGAGGCCGGAGTTAAGAAGTATAGAAAAGAAAACCCTGGTAGCAAATTAAAAACAGCTGTAACTGGAGATGTAAAACCTGGAAGTAAAGACGCTAAAAGAAGAAAATCTTTCTGCGCTAGATCTAAGGGTTGGACAGGTGAAAGAGGTAAAGCTGCTCGTAAACGATGGAAATGCTAATGGGCTTCAAGATGAAGATGGGTAAACTATCTATGGACAACACTCCGATATATCAAATCGACGAAGAAGAAGGTGTTATGGGTAGAGCCAATAAGAACGGTTCTATCACATTAAATAAAAACCTTAGTCCAATAGAGCAGGAAGATGTCATAAAACACGAGAAAGTGCACTTAGATCAAATGGAGAGAGGTGACTTAGGTTATGACGACAAGTATGTTTACTGGAAGGGAAAAAGAATGCCTAGATCTAAGATGGATGAAGGTAATAAAAGTCTTCCTTGGGAAAAAGAAGCATACAAGGCTAATAAACTTAAATAAGCTTTATTTATAAGGGTTTTTTTGTTATATTAGACATTATAAACTTAAATTTAAATAAAATGAAAAACTTATTACTAGTACTAGCTTTAACGATCACATCTTTATCAAATTCTCAAGTAAAAGAAATGGAAGGTTCTTGGGTTAGTGAAACATCGTCTTACGTTATGACGATTATAACAAACGAATCTAGACCGGTTAAAGTGTTTAACACTAGCTTCTCAGAAAACAAAGTAATTGAAGAATACATTGTTAGTAGTGATAGCAAATCTTTTACCACTAAGTTGCATAATCCAGATAATAACTATTACGTAGATATAAAGTACGTTTTAAAAGACTCAAACACGTTGCTGTGTTATTATACGGGTGATTTAAATAAAACAGTCGTAGCTAAGAAGCTATCGCATTTTTACATGGAATAAATAAATAAATAAATAAACAATTATTATGGCTTACAAGCAAAACCCTGGTCGTGGACCAATGATGAAAACAGGTAAAGGAGTTCCCTCTGCTTTATTACAAGAAGATCCAACAGATCCTGTTAAAAAGAAAACAGATGAAAAAAGTGGAAACAAACCTTCTTATCCTGGAGAAACCTGGAAACGTCCAGATTTTACAACTAAAAAAGGCTCTTATTCTAGATTTCAAGAAGCGGAGGCTATAGAGAAGGATTCTATATCAGCCTCTCGTCACGAGAGGGACGCTCTTGCATCAGGAAGACTACCTAAAGGTGCAAAACCATACCAGCCACGTGGAACTTATAAAGGGCATAAAGGCAAAAATTACAGCACAAATATTGATCCAAAAACCGGTGACACTACTTTTGGCTCTGGAAGAAGTGATCAAAGACTTACTGTACCTAGAAGAGAGTTAATGACAAGAGCCGCTAGAGGCACTCTGAAGGACTTATTGCTAGGTAGTTTTAAAGATGATGGATCTTTAAGAAATAAATAACAGTGAAAAAAATATTCCAATGGCTTACAGGCGGCGTCATCAAAAACATAGGTGACGTCGTTGATAAGCTTACTACCACTGAAGAAGAAAAGCTTACAATAAAAAAGCAGATTCAAGAAATATTAGAGAAAGCTGATAACGATGCACAGACACAAGTTACTGAGCGTTGGAAGGTTGATATGCAATCTGATAGCTGGTTAAGTAAAAACATTAGACCTGCTGTCTTAATATTCTTGACAGGTGTATTTACAATACTTTCCTTTTTTGATGGTAATTTTTATGGATTTCAAGTACAAGAACAATATGTACCAATATTTCAATCACTATTGATCACAGTGTATGGAGCTTACTTTGTAGGAAGGACTTGGGAAAAAAGTAAACAATCAGGTAATAATAAATAAATGAAAACAATTAAATTAAATCAAATGGAACACAAAATCACGGCAGAAGAATTAAAATTAATTCAAGAGAACCAAAGAAAAATGACTCAAGCGTTATCTCAAGTAGGTGTGCTAGAAACTCAGAAACATGGTTTGATCGCTCAAATTCAAGAGTTCAATAAAGAAGTAGAAGACAACAAAAAAGTCTTAGAAGAAAAATACGGAGCAATCAGTATTAATCTAGAAGATGGAAGCTTCGAAGAAATTAAGAAAGAACAAGTAGAAGCTTAGTATATGTCGTCTATTATAAGAAAGATCAGTATAGGTTCTGACTACAAAAATGATGCGATGCATTATGCTGTTGGTCAGTCTGTCTATGGAGGTCACGAAATATCTCACATACTACACGATGAATCTAACAATTCTTATAGTATACATATAAAGAAAAACAACGAGGTACTGCCATGGAAGAAGTTTAACTCTAATATGGCTATATCTGTTGAATATGACTTACAGTATTAATGAGGAGTGTATTCGATTTTATAGTAAAACCTGTAGAAGGAAGATATGATAATGAAATAAAGGTTGGTGACAAGAAGTTGATGTTAAATTCAAGCATCGAAGACTTTAAGTTTATTAGTAGAAAAGCTGAAGTTGTTTCTGTACCTATTGCTTTTAATTCATCTATAAATGTTGGTGACACAATAATAATTCACCACAATGTGTTTAGAAGATACTATAATCAAAAAGGCAAAGCCGTTGATAGTAGTAAACTTTTTAAAGAAAACTTATACTTTTGCCAACCAGATCAAGTCTACTTATACAAAAGAGATAATGAATGGAGACCAATTGGTACTAGGTGTTTTGTAATGCCGATTAAAAATAACAATCCTTTCTCAATGGATAAAGAGAGAAAGCATATTGGAGTATTAAAAATCGGTAACAAGTCGTTAGAAGCGCTAGGAATAAGCGAGGGAGATCTTATAGGTTTTAGACCAAACAGAGAGTTTGAGTTTATAGTAGATGATCAACGACTTTATTGTATGGAATCTAATGATATTTTATTGAAGTATGAATATAAAGGAGACGAAGAGGAATATAATCCTAGCTGGGCAAAGAGCAGTTGAGGAATTAATTCAAGTAGCTAAAGAAAAGATAGTTGACTCAGATGATGATATATCTGCGGATAGATTAAAGAATGCAGCAGCTACTAAAAAGCTAGCTATTTTCGATGCTTTTGAAATACTCAGTAGAATAGAAGAAGAGGAAAAACTATTGGAAGAAAAGCCAAAAGAAGTTAAACAGGAAAAGTCTTTTAAAGGCTTTGCAGAAGGTAGGTCTAAATAATGTACAAGCAAACATTAATAAGGACAATAGAAGACCACGTAAAACCTGCTTTACTAAAAAGAAACAATAGAAACAAAAAGTGGGCCAAAGGATACGATAATGACCATGATATGGTTATTATAAGTTCCGATGGAACCATAGGTGAGATTGTAGAGATACAGAATTTAAAAATTGCTTTACCTGCGGTTCCAAAAGATGTTTATAAATGTTCTGATGAAAAAAAAGAACAAATGTGGTCTAAGTTAGAGTACCCTAAAGAACTCGCGAAAATTAAAAGCGTTTTTGATTGGCAAAAATACCCCACTGATTTTCAAGAGAAATGGTATGAATATATTGACAAAGAGTTTGAAAAAAGGGAAAAGGGTTTTTGGTTCTATAATAATGGTAAGCCAACTTACGTTACTGGTACTCATTACATGTACTTGCAGTGGGCCAAGATTGATGTTGGGGCAGCAGATTATAGGGAATCAAACAGAATCTTCTTTATATTCTGGGAAGCTTGTAAAGCAGACGTCCGTTGTTATGGAATGTCATATCTCAAGAACAGAAGGTCAGGTTTTTCGTTCATGGCTTCAGCTGAGACCGTTAACATGGCAACAATATCAACCGATGCACGCTTTGGGATTTTGTCCAAATCTGGTTCCGATGCAAAGAAGATGTTCACAGATAAAGTGGTACCTATCAGCGTTAATTACCCGTTCTTCTTCAAACCGATACAAGACGGTATGGACAGACCAAAGACCGAGCTTGCTTACAGGGTTCCAGCTTCAAGGCTCACAAGAAAAAAACTCAACGAAGGTCAAGTCGAAGAAGAAATCGAAGGTCTTGATACCACGATTGACTGGAAAAACACAGGGGACAACTCGTACGATGGGGAAAAATTAAAGCTACTAGTACACGATGAAAGTGGAAAGTGGGAGAGACCAGATAATATATTAAATAACTGGCGAGTAACAAAGACGTGTTTAAGATTAGGTAGTAGAATCGTAGGAAAATGTATGATGGGTTCTACCTCAAACGCCTTAGAAAAAGGTGGTGGTAATTTTAAGAAATTATATTATGCTTCAGACGTCACAAATAGAAACCGCAATGGGCAAACTAGCTCAGGATTATATTCTTTGTTCATTCCTATGGAATGGAACTACGAGGGATTCATTGATACTTATGGCTTACCTGTCTTCGATCAACCGAAAAAAGACACAGTAGATCCTAGTGGATTACCTATAACGCACGGAGTAATAGAGCATTGGGAGAATGAAGTAGATGGTTTAAAGAACGATCAAGATGGTTTAAATGAATACTATCGTCAGTTTCCTAGAACAGAGAAACACGCGTTTAGAGATGAAGCTAAGTTGTCTTTGTTTAATTTAACTAAGATATACGAGCAAATAGATCACAATGAAGATTACTTAAATAGTAAATTAATAACTAAAGGTAGTTTTCAATGGGAGAACGGTGTCAAAGACACTAGGGTTATTTTCACCCCAAACGATAACGGTAGGTTCCTAGTAAGCTGGATTCCATCTACATCTCATCAAAATCGTGTAATAGTAAAGAATGGAGTAAAGTACCCTGGAAATGAACATATGGGTGCTTTTGGATGTGATAGTTACGATATATCTGGAACAGTAGATAATAGAGGTTCAAAAGGAGCTTTACACGGTTTAACTAAATTTAGTATGGACGAACACCCAGCTAATATGTTTTTCTTAGAGTATGTTGCTAGACCTCAGACAGCTGAGATGTTTTTTGAAGATATACTAATGGCTTGCGTATTTTATGGCATGCCTATACTAGCAGAGAATAACAAACCTAGGCTTTTATATTATTTTAAAAGAAGAGGTTACAGAGGGTTTTCTATAAATAGACCTGATAAAATCTACGCTAAGCTATCAACAACAGAAAAAGAAATTGGTGGTATACCAAACTCTAGTGAAGATATTAAACAGGCACACGCCGCAGCAATTGAATCTTATATAAATGATTTTGTAGGCGCTACAGAAAGAGGTTATGGTAATATGTATTTCCAAAAAACTCTTGAAGAGTGGGCAAAATTTGACATAAACAATAGAACAAAGTTTGATGCGACTATAAGCTCTGGATTAGCTATAATGGCATGCAATAAAAATAAATACACACCTGTTTTCAAGGCTACTAAAAAGCCAGTATCAATCTCTTTTGGTAGATACGACAACAGTGGTTATACCTCAAAAATAAAAAGATAAATGATTTACAAAAGCGTAAACAGCACTTTCCCAAGTCAGGTAGTACCGGACGAAGTAAAGCAGAGTTATGAATACGGTTCAGAAGTTGCTAAAGCTATAGAGAACGAATGGTTCAAAGGAGATAGAGGAGCTGGTTCTGGTGGTAGATTTGGTAACAACTGGCAAAACTATCATAGATTACGTCTATATGCAAGAGGAGAGCAATCTGTTCAAAAGTATAAAGATGAATTATCAACTAACGGAGATTTATCTTACTTAAACCTTGACTGGCAACCAGTAGCTGTTTTATCTAAGTTTGTTGACATCGTTGTTAATGGCATGACTGACAAAGGTTATAAGATAAAATCATTTGCTACAGATCCTTATGCTCAAAAGAAAAGAACAGATTATGCTGGTGCTATCTTAAGAGATATGCAAGCTAAACCTCTTTTAAACGATATAAAGAACACATTGGGTGTTGATATGTTTTCATCTGACGATCCAACTTCTTTACCTGAGACTAAAGATGAATTAGATTTATTTATACAGCTAAATTACAAGCAAGCTGTAGAGATAGCTGAAGAAGAAGTAATAGATAACATACTTGAGTTTAACAGGTATGAAGAAGTTAAAAAGAGAGTTGCTCAAGATTTAACAGTGCTAGGAATTGGTGTTGTTAAAACAGACTTTAATTTATCAGAAGGCGTTACTGTAGATTACGTTGATCCAGCTAACCTAGTTTACTCTTATACAGAAGATCCTAACTTTGAAGATGTATACTACGTTGGAGAAGTAAAATCTGTTTCTTTGCAAGAGCTAAAAAAGCAGTTTTCAAATCTTACGGACGCGGAGCTAGAAGAAATTCAAAAACAACCTGCAAGCTATAATTATACTAGACAATATAACGGTCAAGATGATAATTATGATAGTGTGCAGGTTATATATTTTGAATATAAAACATATTCGAATCAAGTTTTTAAAATAAAACAAACAGATCAAGGTTTAGAGAAAGCGCTTGAAAAGCCTGATACTTTTGATCCACCAACTAACGATAACTTCGAAAGAGTTTCAAGGTCGATAGAGGTTTTATATAGCGGAGCTAAAATACTAGGTCAAGATAAAATGCTTAAATGGGAGCTAGCTCAAAATATGACTAGACCTTATAGCAACCAAACAAGAGTAGAAATGAACTACTCTATTTCAGCGCCAAGAATGTACAAGGGGCGTATTGATAGTTTAGTTAGCAAGTGTATCGGTTTTACTGATATGATTCAAATAACGCATTTAAAAATTCAACAGGTATTATCTAAAATGGTTCCTGATGGTGTATTTGTAGATGTTGATGGTTTAGCTGAAGTAGATTTAGGGAACGGAACCAGTTATAACCCACAAGAAGCGCTTAATATGTATTTCTCAACTGGTAGTATAGTTGGTCGATCTTTAACTCAAGACGGAGACCCTAACAGAGGTAAGGTACCTATTCAAGAATTAAACTCATCATCTGGTATAAACAAAATACAAGCATTAATACAAACGTATCAATACTATTTACAAATGATACGTGATGTAACCGGACTTAATGAAGCTCGTGATGGTAGCATGCCAGCTAAAGATTCTTTAGTAGGTCTACAGAAGTTAGCAGCAGCTAATTCAAACGTTGCTACTAAGCATATATTACAGTCATTAATGTATGTAACCGTTAGAACCTGTGAGAATATAAGTCTAAGAGTAGCGGATATGTTAAGCTTTCCATTAACGAAAGAAGCTTTAATGAATTCAATAAACTCAGCTAACGTAGCCACTCTTCAAGAAGTAGGTGATTTAAACATGCACGAGTTTGGTATATTCTTAGAACTAGAACCTGAAGAAGAAGAAAAAGCAAACTTAGAAAAAAGTATTCAAATAGCTTTGCAGACAGGTAGTATAGCTCTTAGTGACGCTATAGATATTAGAGAGATAAGAAACTTAAAGCTAGCTAATCAGTTTTTAAAGCATAGACAAAAAATAAAAAGAGAAGAAGAGCAAAAAGCTCAACAAGCTAACATTCAAGCGCAGGCTCAAGCTAATGCTGAAGGAGCTGAAAGAGCTGCGATGGCAGAGGTTCAAAAGCAACAAGCTTTAGCTGAAACAGAATTACAGATTGAGCAAGGTAAATCTCAGTTTAAGATTCAACAGATGCAACAAGAGGCAGAGATAAAGAAACAGCTTATGGCTGAAGAGTTTCAGTATCAAATGCAATTAGCTCAAGTAAGAGCAGGTGCTGAGAAAAATAAGCTTCAAGACATTGAAGATAGAAAAGACGAAAGAACTAAAATACAAGCAACTCAACAATCAGAGTTGATTAGTCAAAGACAAAACGATTCATTACCAAAGAACTTTGAGTCAGCTGGTATGGACAATCTAGGAGGTTTTGGGTTAGAGCAGTTTGATCCTAGGTAAACAATTATTTAATTATTTAATTATATTATATTATGTCAGAAACAGTAAAACAAGAAGGAGACTTCAAAATTAAGGCTAAGTCTAAAAAGCCTAAAAAGTTAGTCACTGATAATGAAGTGATTAAGGTAGAAATACCAAAAGTAAGTTTAGAGCAAGCTGAAAAAGTAGCTCCAGAAATTACAAAGATAGAGATTAAAACCGATAAAGTAGATCAGATAGAGGAGGTTGTTGTTAAGCAAGATGAACCTACTGTAGCTGAAGACTCGGTTATGCAGGAAATTATTGACGAAGAAGTAGAGGTTGCTGAAGAGCAAGTTAAAGAGGCTATTCAAGAACTTAAAACAGTTGGAAAAGCTCTACCTGAGAACGTAGAAAAACTAGTTTCTTTTATGGAAGAAACAGGTGGTACTGTTGAAGATTACGTTAGATTAAACGCTGACTACTCTACTATAAACGAAGATACTTTATTAAAAGAGTATTATAAGAAAACAAAACCTTATTTAGAAGGTGAAGATATAAATCTAATCTTAGAAGATTTTTCATATGATGAAGAGTTAGATGAGGAAAGAGATATACGTAAAAAGAAAATTGCGTATAAAGAAGAAGTTGCAAAAGCTAGAAACTTTCTAGAGGAAACAAAGAGTAAATACTACGACGAAATCAAGTTGAGACCCGGCGTAACTCAAGACCAACAGAAAGCCACTGACTTTTTCAACCGCTACAACGAAGATCAAGAAGCTGCAAAACAACGGCATAACGAATTTGTACAAAGTACTAAAAACTTACTAAACGAAGATTTCAAAGGTTTTGATTTTAACGTTGGTGAGAAAAAATTTAGATACGGAGTTAAAAACGTTAGCGAGGTTGCTGAGGCACAATCTGACATTTCTAATTTTATAGGGAAGTTCCTAGATAAAAAAGGAAGTATCGCAGATGCTAAAGGTTACCACAAAGCTATGTATGCGGCGCGTAACGCTGACACAATAGCACAACACTTTTACGAGCAAGGCAAAGCCGACGCTGTTAAAGATGTTATAGCTAAGTCTAAAAACATAAGCACCGAACCTAGAAAAAACTCTAGCGGAAACGTGTTTGTTAATGGATTAAAAGTTAAAGCTATTACCGGTTTTGATTCTTCAAAATTAAAAGTAAGAACAAAAAAATTTAACTAAAAAAAACAATTATTATGGCTTTAGATCCATTATTTGGTAGTATAGTACCATCTCAAAAACAACAAACATTAGCAACAAACTTTTTAAAGTTTAACGACGGAACAGCAGCTGGAGACAGTGATACTTTCGCTCAGCAGTATTTACCAGAAATTTACGAACAAGAAGTAGAGCGTTATGGAAACAGAACGTTATCTGGATTCTTACGTATGGTAGGAGCTGAAATGCCAATGTCTTCTGATCAAGTAATTTGGTCTGAACAAAACAGATTGCACATCTCTTATACAGATGTAACAAATGACCAAGTAAACACTTTAACTATTCCTGTTTCTGCTACAGTAAGAAACGTAATTTCTGTTGGATCAACAATCGTTGCTATCGACAAATTAGGAGCTGAATTAAAATGTGTTGTTACTGCTTCTAACCTATCTACAGGTGCTTTAACTGTTGCTCCTTATACAGCTGCAACCACTGCTACTTTAGCAGTTGATGATATCAAAGTATTTGTATACGGTTCAGAATATGGAAAAGGATCAACTACACCTAACTACTCTGCTTCACAAACAGATGGGTATGTAAGTGTAGACCCTGATTTTACACAATTCTCTAACTCACCAATCATCATTAGAAACAAATACGTAGTATCTGGATCTGATATGGCTCAAATCGGGTGGGTTGAAGTTGCAACTGAAGACGGAACTTCTGGATACTTATGGTACTTAAAAGCTGAATCTGAAACAAGATTACGTTTTGAAGACTACTTAGAAATGTCTGTAGTAGAAGGTGAAAAAGCTTCAGCAACAGGTGCTGGATCTGCTTCTGCAGCTGGATACAAAGGTACTGAAGGTTTATTTGCTGCTATCAAGTCTAGAGGAAATGAAGAAGCTGGGTTTAACGCTGCTGCTAATGCATTAGGGGAATTTGATGCTATCTTGAAAAACTTAGATACTCAAGGAGCTATTGAAGAAAACATGTTATTCTTAAACAGACAAACTTCTTTAGGATTTGACGATATGTTAGCTGGATTAAACGGTGGAAACGCTGGAGCTGGTTCTGCGTATGGTATCTTTGAGAACTCTGAAGATATGGCATTGAACTTAGGATTCTCTGGGTTCCGTCGAGGTTCTTATGACTTCTACAAGACTGACTGGAAATACTTAAACGATGCTTCTACAAGAGGTGGTGTAACTGAAGCTGCTGCTATAGCTGCTCCTGTTGCTGCTATCGACGGTGTATTAGTACCTGCTGGAACTTCTACTGTTTATGACCAAGTATTAGGAACAAACATTAGACGTCCATTCTTGCACGTTCGTTATAGAGCTTCTCAAGCTGATGACCGAAGAATGAAGCAATGGTTAACTGGTTCTGCTGGTGGAGCATACACTTCTGACTTAGACGCTATGGAAGTAAACTTCTTATCTGAAAGATGTTTATGTGTACAAGGTGCTAACAACTTCGTATTGTTCACTAAGTAAGAGTATATTAATGTAATTATTACCCTCGTTATATCAACGGGGGTAATTATTACCTTTATTAAATTATCAAATTATATTATATCATGAAAACAAAAGTAATTAAAAATGAAAAGTGGGAAATTAAAGATAGAACCTACTTTGTAACAGGATCATATCAACCTTTAACGTTAAGAATACCAGCTAGACATAGTTTAAAGTCGCCAATGCTGTATTATGACGAAGAAACAAATGAACAAAGAGAACTAAGATACGCAACCAATATGTCATCGCCTTTTAAAGATGAACAAAAAGGAGAGGTAACTTTAGGTCATATCTTATTTAAAGATGGATCTTTGTTTGTACCAAAAAGAAATCAACAACTACAAAAACTTTTATCACTATATCACCCTTTAAAAGGAATTAGATATACTGAATTTAACGCTGTAGAAGAAGCTGAAGATGAGTTAGATGTTATGGAGATGCAAATTGAAGCCTTAAATGCTGCTATGTCATTAGACGTAGATCAACAAGAAGCAATATTAAGGGTAGAATTAGGATCCAAGGTTAGTAACATGTCATCTAAGGAACTTAAAAGAGATTTACTACTATTTGCAAGGCAGAATCCTGCTTTGTTCTTAGAACTCGCTAAAGATGAAAACGTACAATTGAGAAACTTTGCTATCAAAGCTGTAGAAGCTAAGATCATTAAGTTATCACAAGATCAAAGATCGTTTTCTTGGGCAAGCAATGGTAAAAAACTAATGACAGTTCCTTTTGATGAAAACCCTTACTCAGCTATGGCAGCGTATTTCAAAACAGACGAAGGTGTAGAAGTCTTCAAGTCTATTGAGAAAAAACTTAAATAGCATGTAATACTAATATAATGGAGATCACTTCGGTGGTCTCCTTTGTATTATAACAAATATAAAAAATAATGGCAATAAACGTAGATACAGTATACAAGACAGTTCTGTTAATACTTAACAAAGAGCAGAGGGGTTATATGACGCCTGATGAATTTAATAGAGTAGCTACTCAAGTACAATTAGATATTTTTGAGCAGTACTTCGATGATTTAAACCAGCAACTACGAGTGCCACAATCAGATTACGATTACTCAGATAGACAAATGAGTATCGATGAAAAATTATCACCTTTTAAAACTTCTGGTGCGTGTGTTTACAGCGGTAGTAAGTTTAATTTTCCTGTAATAGAAGCTGGAGGTGGTACAGTTATTTATAATGGCTCAGAACCTACTGGTTCTCAAGTAGCTTTTCATAGCTTGGGTACAGTACTCTACACGCCTTTGACAGGTTTTCCAACAGAAGTACAAAGGTTAGCTCGTAACGAATTCTACAACATACAGCAATCTCCTTTAACAGCGTCGACAAAAGACTTTCCTACATATCTATACGAAGGCGGTAAGCTAACAGTTAACCCCTCTTCTATACAATCAGAAGTTAGTATTAGTTTCCTAAGAAAACCAAAAAATGTAGTTTGGGGTTATAACTTGGGTTCAGTTGGTCAATACTTATACAGTAACTCTACAACAACAGTGCCCTCTAGCGGTAAACTATCTCAAAACATTGAGCTAAACACCGGTGAGCAAGTTAATGTTATAACTAGAATTTTATTTTACTCTGGAGTTATTATTAGAGACCCACAAGTTATACAAGTTGCTGCTTCTGAAATACAACAAAACGAAAATAATAAAAAAAGCTAATAGATGTCATTAATAACTGAAAACAATAGACAATACTACGAAGGTGCTGAAGGTTTTAAAGGTGACGGTGTTAAAGTTTCTTTTACTACAACTTTCAATACTGACCTAGAGTGGTACGCTGCCTCAAGTTCTGATATAAACTATACAAAAAACAACTTTAAACTATACAGTAGCTCTAATGGTCTTCCAGGTAGCTGGAGTGAAGTTACTACTGGTTATACTGTTTCTGGAAATACTATAACGTATACAGATGCTCCAGTTAACAACCTTTACATAGTAGCTCAACTAAAGAGACTGGATGGAGGTAATTACGGTAACACGTATGCTGAAAAAGCTGTTGGAGAAACTGTTGAAAAAAATTATGGCTCATATGCTTACACAAAACTAAATGATATTATAAATAACTTTATAGTTGCTTATGTTGGTGCCGGTAAATTAATTCCAAGCGCTAAACGTACAGATATTATCTTTCACGCGAAAAGAGCAATGCAAGAGTTTAGTTATGATACATTACGAAGTGTAAACTCTCAAGAACTTACAATACCTCATAGCCTTAGTTTAGCTATGCCTCAAGACTACGTGAACTATGTTAGTATGCATTGGATTGATGACCAAGGAGTTAAGCACGTAATGACTCCGACTTCAATGACAACAAACCCAGGTTCTATGCCTTTGCAGTCTGACAACGGTCAACCTATGCAAGACAACTTTGGTGATAACGTAGACGGAACATCTATAACAGAAGATAGATGGAGTAATAATGGTTTAAAAAATAGAAGAGATACAATAGATAATAGTGACTTTAGTTGGGACTTATTATACGGTGAGCAATCTTATGGAGTTGGCCAGCTTTACGGCTTAGATCCTCAAAAAGCTAATATAAACGGATATTTTACTATAAATGATAGAGAAGGTAAGTTTTCTTTTTCTTCTGATCTAATTGATCGTATAATCATATTAGAGTATATTTCTGATGGTCTTTCTACAGGAATGGACACTAGAGTCCCTAAACTAGCTGAAGAAGCAATGTACGCTTATATAAGCCACGCTATTATAGCGTCTAGAATTAATCAGCCAGAGTATGTTGTCAATAGGTTGAAAAGAGAAAAAAGCGCTAAGCTTAGAAACGCTAAATTAAGACTATCTAATATCAAGTTGAACGAATTTGTTCAAGTTATGAGAGGTAAGTCTAAATGGTTAAAACACTAAAATAAATGGCAGAAGTTAAAAACGCGTTCATAAAATCTAAAATGAATAAAGATCTTGACAGTAGATTATTACCGTCTGGAGAATATAGAAACGCTATAAACGCGCAGGTTAGTAAATCAGAAGGATCAGACGTTGGCTCTTTAGAGAACGTGCTAGGTAATTCTTTAGTAGCTACTTTCAGCGAAGGTGTCACCGGTCTATCTTGTATTGGATTTTTCACAGATCAATCTAAAAGTGATGTATATGTTTTTTTAACAGACAACATTACAGAAATATACAATGAGCAAGGAGTTGGTTCTAATCATTTTATATATAAATACAATACTCAAAACAACGATTCGCCAGTGTTATTAGTTTCTGGAGCGTTTTTAAATTTCTCTAAATTAAACCCTATATATGGTGTAAATCTATTAGAAAAACTACTTTTTTGGACAGATAATAGAAATCAACCTAGAAAAATAAACGTTGAAAACGCCGCTACTATAACAAATTATTACACAACCGAAGATCAAATATCAGTTGCAAAATATTACCCTTACGAGGTTATAAACTTATTTAAGCAAAGTACTTTAGCTGGCGCAAACGCTGATGGGTCTTTACAGTATGAGTCAACAATGAAAAATGTTGATGACAAATTTTTACCAAACGGTGGATCCTGCGATTCAGGTTCAACTGCTATTGTAAATAGCAACACTCTAAGTATTGATCAAATATCAATACCTTACTACCCAAAAATCCCTGTAACAGGAATGAAAGTAGAACGTGTTAACTCAGTTGGGGAAATAGTACCTTTGCTACTTAATGGTGTTAATCAAACTATAACTGTTGACCAGTTTAACACCACTGGTGATGTATTAACTTTAAGCGGTAATGTAGACATAGATAGTAACACAGAATTAATATTTAATTCCAACCCTTATTACTCAAACAATTATCCTGGTGATTCTGACTTGAATAAAGACAAATTCATTAGATTTAGCTACAGGTTTAAGTTTAGTGACGGCGAGTACTCTTTGATAGCTCCATTCACGCAGATTTGTTTTATACCCAAGCAAGATGGTTATTTTATGACAGATAATGTTACAACTGAAGGTACTGTAAACACGTACGACGGTGATATGAATCAAGCTTACGGTTCTACTATTGTTGACTTTATGGAAAACAAAGTAGATGAAATAAGTTTACAGATACCTCTACCTTCTATAGCTAGTTCATTAAGTAGTGATTTTCACATAGACGAAATAGATATACTGTATAAAGAATCTGATGGTTTAGCTATCCAGGTGGTTGAAACTATTAAAGTTTCTGATCTATCTGATCTTAACTCAAAAGTTTACGAATATGTGTATCAATCACAGAAACCATATAAAACACTACCTAGTAAAGAAATAACTAGGGTTTATGATAAAGTTCCAGTTAAAGCTCTTGGTCAGGAAATAATAAGTAATAGAGTTGTTTATTCTAATTTTCAAGACAAGCACACTCCGCCTAGTTCTTTAAACTACAATGTATCTGCTAATTCTAAATCTGATTTTAACCTTAAAGATGGAGAAGGAACTGTTGCCTCTAATGTCGTTGCCAGCACGATTATACCAATAGCTTTAGATAGTGGCTTTGTTGGTGTTGGATCAATAGTTACCTCGCCACAGGCTTATCCTTCTCTAAAGTTAACAGTCTTAGAAACTTCTGGAGTACCAGTAAACAGTATAACTGTTAACGAGGCTGTTACATTGCTAGCAAACGACAACTTGGTGTTTAACCCAGTCTCAAGCGACTCTAATACGACTAGTATTGTAGAATATCCTAGTAGCTCTTTGAAGTCTAATAGAAACTATCAAGTCGGTGTAGTATTAGCGGATAAGTTCGGAAGACAATCAACAGTCATACTGTCTAATTCTAAAACACCTATAACAGTGGGTAGTGAAACGTATGTGGGTTCAACTATATACTCACCTTATAGCCTTATTAATCCTTGGAAATGGGTGGGTAACTCTTTGAAAATGCTATTTAACGAAGGTATCGCTACGCAAGGGGCTAACCCAGTGTTTAATGAACCAGGTCTTTACAATGGAGAAATAACTAGCGCTGATTATAACCCTTTAGGATGGTACTCTTATAAAATAGTTGTAAAACAAACCGAGCAAGAGTATTATAATGTTTACACAGCAGGCGCTACTTTAGGTCTACCTTATAATTACGATGGAACTGGAGTTTTACAGAAAAATACTTCATTTGTAACATTGACGAATGATAATATAAATAAAATACCAAGAGACTTATCAGAGATTGGACCTCAAGATAAGTCTTTTAGAAGTTCCGTTATATTGTACGGTAGGGTTGAAAATCAAATGATAGACACTGGTACATCAGATCCTAAAAATGTTAACAAGCAGTTTTATCCTTATAAAACTTCTTTCACAACATCTTCTATAGAAACTCTTTTTGATATTTTTCAAGTTCAAGAATTTGTTGGAGCAGGTACTAATCCAATACCTATTACTGATATATCAAATGCTTTTTCTAGTTTCTATAAGTCAGATTCTAATCCTCTTATAGCTCAAATAACTACTTCTCAAGATATTGACAAGCAGTTTGGGGCTAGTAACTTAGTAATACCAACAACTTCAGAATACAAAAATATAACAGCATTAGCTATTTTTGAAACAAAACCGGTAGAATCTAGATTAGATATTTTTTGGGAAACTTCAACTTCTGGTCTTATATCTGGGCTAAACGCCTTAGTATTAGAAGACTCTGGAGCCGCTAGTGGTTTTTCTAGCTTTAATACAAGTCTTTTCACTGAAAGCATTGTAGAAGGTGGTGAAATACTTGAAAATGATATTACACCTGTAGATTCTTTTGGAGTTAATATAGATCCAACTATAATACAAAGCTTAAGTATGTCTGTAACGAATAACAACGGTTTAGACGTAAGTAGTTATTTTACTCTAATAGATAAAGATCCTGGTAGCCCTGGTTTTTACAACATAGATGTTACTTCGTATTTTATAGCTAACATGTACTACGGATCAGCTACTAACACAAGAAACTTTGTTTTTACGTTTACTCTGCAGCTTAATCCAGATCCAGCTCTTCCGCTGCCAGCTCCTAGTGTTTTTAACAAACTAGCAGCTTTATCAAACGTAGCGCCACTCATAGACAACGGGCAAGGAGACATATCTACTAACGACTACTTTGTTTCAGCTACTTCTTTTGGAAGTCATATAGCTGTTAATGGAGCAGCGGATTCTAACCCAAATAAATACTTAGAACTACAATGGGAGTTATCACCTATATCACCAGTTTTACAACCTTACTTTACTATAAATGAAACCACTGGGCAAGGCGGTGCACTTGAAACTAATATAATTAGAGCACCACAGACAGGTACTTACCTTCCTGGTGAAGATTTTTCTATGAAACTAAAAGTTACAGACGCTGGTGGCGCTGGTTTAAGTGATAGCATTATAAGGAATGTTAACACTATTGCTCCTTTAGTAGTGGCTGAATGTAAGGATATATATACTGTATGGTCACCTACTAATCCAGGTCAATTTGATGTTGATATAATTGCTGAAGCTAGTTTATATAAGGTTGAATTTTTAAACACACCGGCATCATCTAGTGGTAATGGGTTTTACATTTACACAGGATACTTTAGTGATCTAAGTGGCGGCAACACGCTTAATGATGTTAGGTTAAATAAAACAGGAGCTTCTACGGTTGTAGATCAAAATGCTGATTGGTTTTTTGCTAGTACAAAGGCCGCTGTTATTTCCTTATACAATCAAAGTATAGCAGGTACATCAAACCAGGGCTCGTACAATAACACGGAATCAGCCATTCCAAATCTCGGTGATTATACTATAGTCGTAAGATAAGGTAGTAGTAATAAGCAAAAAAAATAAGTGATAATTATATGGGAGCAATAATAGAAGTAAAATACTTTAACAGCTTTTTGCTAAAAAAAGTTGATGCAGACCTTGGTCTTTCTGATGATTATATACCTTCTTGGAATGGGTCAACTGGTATACCTGCAGATATTGGTGGTTATCCTGTTATCAGCGAAGGAAACATTGACAACGGAAGCGACTGGGCCGTAGAAGAAGCAAGAATAAGAGGTGGTTATAACAATACAAATGTAGATTATGGTGTTAGAGCCTACTTAGTCGAAGAAGAAGCAAATGCTGTTATAAGAAGTAATTCTTTAATATACTCAGGTATATTCAACTCTAGGACAGGTATAAATGATACTAATGTTTTTTCTGTCGGTGATAACATTACTAAGTCAGCTGATCCAGCTAACGGAAGTATACAAAAGCTATACGCTGAAGATACTAATCTAATTATATTTCAAGAATCTAAAGTGTCTAGAGCTTTGATTGATAAAGATGCTATATACACAGCTGAAGGAAGTAGTAGTATATCTAACGTAAACACAACCATAGGCACAATACAGCCTTATGGAGGAAATTTTGGTATCAGTAGAGACCCAGGCAGCTTTGCAGTTTATGGATATAGAAAGTATTTTACCGATAAAGATAGAAACGCGGTTCTTAGATTATCTATGGATGGTTTAACAGAAATATCTAATTACGGGATGTATGACTATTTTAGAGATGAATTTAACGATATAGATCAAACAGGTACAGTTGGACAATTAAAAGGAGGATGGGATATACACAACAAACAATATGTTGTATCGTCTCAACGAAGTGTTCTTTCAGATGATGATAGTTATAAAACATTGTCTTTTGACGAAAGTGTAAAAGGTTGGACTAGTTTCTTCACGTACAAGCCTGATCAAATGTTTAGTATAAAAAATAACTTCTACACAGTAAAAGACAACGGGTTGTGGCAGCACTACTCTGCTGATGTAGATAGAGGTAGCTTTTATGGAGTAACAACGCCTTCATTAGTTCACTTTGTATTTAATAATAGAGTTAGCTTGTCTAAGGTTTTTAAAACAATAAGCTACGAAGGTAGTAATGGTTGGCAGGTTAATAGCTTTATTTCAGATGAAACTGGCCTAGATATGGTCAACAGCGGATGGTCAAACTCTTTTGACAGCACTACTTTAGTTAAAAGTTATAACGAAGGATCTTATACTGAAAACAATACAGTATATAGAGTTGGTTTTGATAGAAAAGAAAACAAGTATCATGCTAATTTAATAAACAATTCTGAACCCACTGCTGGCGAGGTTTCTTGGGGACCAAGTATGTCTGGCGTAAAAGGCTTTTTTGCTAATGTGGTGGTTTCAACAGATTCAACTACAGATCCAGGAGGTCCAAAAGAGCTTTTTGCAGTTTCATCTAACTATATAGAATCATCTTATTAAAATATAAAAACATAAAACTATGCCATTAATGACAGCAGGCCTCATAACAGGAGGTATACAAGCTTTAACAGGTCTTTTCGGTGCTTCGGCTGCTAAAAAAAGACAAGCAGCCGCAGCGAGACAAAAAAGAGCTGCACAGACGAAGTTACAGAACCTAGAAGACAATAGGCAAGCTATTATAAATCCATATGAAAGTATGGAGGATTTATCTTCTACTATTCAAAACCCTTTTGAAAATCTAGGCGTAGCGACTCAAGCTGCAGAAATGCAAGCTGAAGAAGCTGATATCGCTTTAGCTAATACGTTAGACACTATAGCTGCTACAGGAGCAAGCGCTGGTGGTGCAACTGCTTTAGCTCAAGCTGCTTTACAATCTAAAAAAGGTATTTCTGCTAACATAGAGCAACAAGAAGCTAGTAATGAAAGAGCTAGAGCTCAAGGACAGCAACAGCAACAGCAGCTTATTATGGCTGAAAAGCAAAGAATTCAAGGCGCGGAAGCTAAAGGTGCTGAGTTTATGTACAGAGAACAAGAGAGCAGAGATCTAATGCAAATGGATAGGTTATCTGCTCAAATAGCAGGTTCAGAAGCTAGAGAAATGCAAGCAGGCGCTGATAGAAGTAATGCTATCGCAGGCGCTGTTGGTGGAATAGCTTCAACTGTTGGAGGAATGTATAAAGCAGGTGCTTTCGGAAAGGGAAAGTAGCAACACCGGTAAGTGGTAAAACTGCAGACGTACAATCAGTATCATCTTACGACACAGATTTAATCGTTTAAAAAAGAAAAACAAAAAAATGAGTTATAGAAACCCACAACAAAACGTAGATACTCAGTCCGCTCAAGGGATTGCTAATCTACAGAGAACTATTGCTGGTACTTTTGGAGGTGTTGTTCAACAAGAATTACAGACACAGAAAGAGTTAGGAATACAGCAAAAAAAATTAGCAGATAAAAGAGCTAAGGAGTTAAAAGAGTACGAGAAACTAGAAGAACAGGTTGCTCTGGGTATAAAGAACTATGAGATTGACAACCCTGATTTAAAAATAGGTGACTCTATGGCTCCTTTGGTTGACTCTTATAGCGATATAATGACTAGAATAAACTCAGGAGCAGTAACTGATCCTAAGGAAATAGCTGCTCTTAGATCACAAGCATCTGATATTTTAACTATGCCTAAAAGAATAGGTAATATGCTAGAGAGCATTAGTGCAACTGATCTGTTAATGACAGAGACAGAAAAGAGATCTGGAAGAATGGGTGGACTAGATCCTTCTCAAGACAGTAACATGCCTGAGGTAATGAGAGTTTTAATGAACAAAGCTAAAGGTAATAGATCTACAAGGGTTGAGTTTGAAAATGGAAAATATAAAGCATATATAGACGTAACTCCAGAAGGTAGTAAAAAAACAACACTTACAGAAGAGCAGCTAGCAGATTACTTAAGTGGTAAAACGCAAGGTGTTCAGATTATACCTAACGCTACAGAAGCTATGGAGAATCTCAAGAACACTCATATACAAAGCATAGATTCAGAAGGTAAAAAAACATATATAAAGTCCGCTTTTGGTGAAGAAACAACTAGAGAAATTAAAAAAGACGGTAATGTAATTAGGATAGAGACTTACAAGCCTTTAAAAAGAGACTATTTAGCAAGTGCTGGAAAAGCTGTTATTGAAAGTGAGATTGCAGCAATGAGTGAAACTGAAAAAGTAGCTTTTATGAATAACATTATTGAACCTGACACAAAAGGTTATACAATTGAAAATATAAAAGGAGAGAAAGAAAAGAAAGCTTTACTAAAGGGCTACACTGATTATTGGTTAGATAACTTTGCTCAAGATCAAGTAATTAGCACTAGAAACGTAGCTTTACCTAAAGAGAGTAAACCTACTCCTTCTGAAAAAAAGGAAGCGAAAGTATATAAAGACATAGAAAAAGACCTATCTGTGTTAACTAGCTCTGCAATAGGCGATATAAACAGAACTAACATAACTTCTTTAGCTCAAAAAATAGGAGTAGCAGTGAATCAAGACGATGTTGAAACAGCTAGTGGCAAAAAAAGTTATAATTTACCTATCAAAGGCGGTAAGGGCTTTTTAACTATTACACCAGACGCTTCTGATAAAGACGTTTTAAAGTTGATATTAAAAGCTAAAGGATATAAAAGCTCTGATGTTGACACGTTCATTGAAACTTTTTACAAAAAAGAAAAAGAAAATGTGCAAGGAACAGGACCTTTAAGTAACGATTTTACAAACCCTGAATATTTTACAAAGAGTAGTGTAAATAGCGCAGCTAGATTCAACTAAAAACAAGAATAAGACATGAACGAAGAAGCATTACTACATTCATTTGAGTTATTTTCTAAAGATGGCTATGAAGGAAGTATAAAAGATTATAAAGAGTTAATAAAAACAAACAAAGAAGCTTTAAAACACTCTTATGATCTTTTTTCTAAAGATGGTTACGAAGGTGACGAGTATAAATTCCAAGACTTAGTTGGTGTTGAGCTAGTAAAGACAGAAGCTGTTGCAACGGAAACTGCACCTGTAACAGCGGGGAATCAAGCAGTAGATACGGGTTTAGAATCGGGAGATGGTTTATTGGCATCGTCAAGTGATAAGTTCAAGAACTTTTTAGCAAATCAAGGTGTTGAGCCTCAGAAAGATATAACACCTGATGAGTTTGAAAGCTTTTTAGATGCCGCTGATGGTATTTCACCAGGAGCTAAGCTAGATCTTAAAACAGCTAAGTATAAGCAAGAAATTCAAGATGAAACAAAGTCTATATTAAATAATAGATCAGCTCAACTTCCTAAAACAGAATTAGGAACCATTAATTTTGATGATAAAAAAGCTATTGAAAAATTTAGAAAAGACGCTCTTTTAGATTTCACCTCTAGCAATAGCACTATACAGAATAAAATTATACCTAGTATAAAAAAAGCTATAAAACCAGCTGTTGACACTTATGTGCAAGAAGCTATGGTTAAATACAAGCTAAACGACCCGAGCAGCGTAACTCAAGAAAACCTTGACTCTTTCAATAAAGATGTTAATTCTTTCTATAATGAGTTAATGAAAACCAAAATATCAAACAATACTGACTTTAAAGCTTTAACAGCGGCTTTTGAAGAATCCGTAGACGATAAAGCTGCTGATCCTTTAAAAAGCTTCGTGCAGTCAAAAGATATGCCTACATTGTATCAAATGGGTCAAACGGCAAAGAAAATAGGCTTTGGAGCTCCAACAGTTGTTAAGTCTATGGCAGTTGCTGTCACTGGTCTTAGAGGTGTTAACGAAGGCCTTAAAGAGTGGGCTAATAACGCTAGTTACAAACAGGTTATAGACAAAGTTGTTTCTTTTGAAGAAAACGAAACTCGTGCTAAAAAGTATAATTGGAGCGATAACACTGAAGGTTATTTTATAGAAGACAAAACAAACGAAAAAGGTTCTTATAGGTTTAAGCCTAGGTTTACAGGAGCTTTAAAATCAAAGGACGGTGTTTCTTATAGAGACGTTAATGAGTTAGTAGAGCAACCAAAACCTGGAGGTGCTAAACCTATAACTTGGGGTGATTTTAAGCTTAAATTTAAACAATACGAAAAAGAACAAGACGAAAAAGCATTAAAAGCTTTTGCAGATATTCAGAATGAGCAATTCATACTTTCTAACTACGATAAAGGTGAATTAGACAAGATATTTAAAGGTGAAGATATTATAGCTAATTCTATACTTCTAACAGCTGAACAACTTTCTCAAATGGCTTTAGCGTATATTACATTAGGTGCTTCTGGTGCCTTACAGATGGGTGGTGATATATATACTCAAGGTATAGATGTCGAAGCTAGAAAAAGGTTTGACTTGTCTGAAGAAGATAGAGTTACTTTAGATATGAAAAAAGAAATATTTAAAGACAAAAAGTTTATGGATTCTTTAGAGGCTAAAAGTGTCGCTGGAGGATTTGCTGCAGGTCAAATGGAACGATTTGGTGCTGGTAAAACATTGAAACCTTTTATTACAGGACTCAATAAATCCTTACTAAGAAGTGGTTACAAGAACTTTTTAAAAGACGCAACAAACAAGCTTGTAGCAAACGCCCAGAACTCTAGCATAGAAGCTATAACAGAGACAGGTCAAGAAATAATAACAGCAGCTGCTTCCGGTGGAGAATTAGACGCTAAGCAACTTTTTGATGCCGGTGCTACTGGTTTCATATCCTCTTTCACTACAGGTATAGGTGGTAATATAGGAAATCAATCTATATCCGAAGCAAAAGCTTTTAGCAAGATTATAGCAGGGAAATTAAACTCTAATAGCTCTGAAGCTATGTTTAATTTTAAAATAAAAGAAATAGAAGATCAAGCTAAAAAAGAAACTAAAGCTAATGTTAAAAAAGATTTACTAGAAAAAAGAGACGCTATCATAGAGGTTCGAAACGCTGGTTTATCTGTGCCTAAAGATTTTAGCAGCGATTCTAAAAGTAAAGCTATAGATCTTATAATTAAGAAAAAACAACTAGAAAAAGACATAGAAGGGAAAGAGCCTGAATTAGTTACAAACCAAAAAGAAGAAATAAAAAAGATTAATACCGAGCTGCAGAAAGTGGCTGCAGATAATACGCTTGAAAAAACAACAAAATCTATAGAAAAACTAGCTGGTGACATTAAAGGTGTAAATGTTAAGTCATTAGATAATGCAAAAGCTATAGACGACTATATAAAAGAAAATAACTTAGATATAGACAAGAAAGCTTCTGAACAGCAAGGTTTTATATTTCAAAACAAAGAAACAGGTGAGCAAACTATAATAATAAACAAAGACGTAGCTGCTAAAGAACAAGCTGTAAACGTTGCTGCCCACGAATTCCTGCACGCATTACTCTTTCAGACAGTAAAAGATAGTCCTACTACACAAGTGTCTTTAGGTAACTCTTTAAAAAGCTATTTAGATAAAGTAGATGCTGATCAAGTAAAAGATAGTAATTTCGCTAAAAGGCTAGATCAATACAAGCAAGATCCAAACAATGTAAAAGCAGAAGAAGTTATAACTTTATTCTCTGACGCTTTAGCTACTGGAGACATCAAGTTCAACGAAAATGTTTTTACTAAAATAGGTGATGTTATCCGTAGAGCATTGCAATCTGTAGGTGTCAGCGTTAAGTTTAACAATGGTAAAGACGTATACAATTTTGTTAAAGATTACAATAAAAGTGTATCAAAAGGAAAGCTTACTAAAGCACAAATAAAAGCTTCTAAAGGAGTTAAAGGTAGTTTAGTTGCTGAAGGTGTGACAACCGCTTCTAAAACCGTTTCAAAAGAATCAAGCACATCTTTTAGTAAAGCTGATGAAGACCTTAAAATTAAAGAGTCAATAAAGAAAAAAGGAAAAGAAATATCTGCTTTGGTTCCAGAAGGAACTA